>CEVA01045185.1_pt1 | contig 177753 bp, 164 predicted proteins | sample 361521 | NCBI WGS metagenome assembly CEVA01 (sample SAMEA2622823, study PRJEB7988) | marine metagenome | isolation source: saline water (ENVO:00002010), including | reverse complement strand
ATGCCCGGCGCGAAAGAGGCGGCACCAGTGCCAGCAAGCCTGTAAAGCCGCTTTCATCTTTCACTCGTAACGAGCGCTTACCTGCCATATTTTTTTGCAGTAGTTTTAAGTCTTGAGGGTGCAGCTCAAAAAACCAGCCTTTGTCTTGTTTACGTAAGTAATGTTCAGCGACCTTGGGTGAACCCGGGTAATGACGTAACTGAGCGGACTCGTTCATGCCCTTGATCAAGGCTACATAATCCGTAAGCGCATCTACATCACCTTGATACTGCCACAGCTTAGCAATGCCATCATTGAACTCTTGGGTTTTCTGCATATCGGCATTGTCGATGGCGAAAAAACCGGCTCCCGAGTGGGTATCAATATAATCAAAGGGCTTATCTTTTTTGATCATGTGCTGCAATGTTTGTGCTAACACTAGGTGCTTCACCACATCGGCGGGGTTGCCAGCATGAAAAGAATGGCGATAACTGAGCATAACGGCTCCTAAAACTGAACTTATAGCCATTTTACTGTATTTGCACCAGATAAACAGAGCTAGATGGGTACTTTGGGTGATTGATTAATAATCAGCTACTATAAACCGCTGCTGAATATTGGGTGATTTAAATGAACCCGCTGTTAATACTGGCAAAATTTACAGGAAATACGCTACACCCCCTAGCATCGCTGGGCAGATTGCTTTACATTTGCAGATTCTAATCAACAGTTTAAAGAGCGCCTTTATGAACCAAGAAACCCTTTCCCAACTCGAACAACTGGTCGATAAATTGATTCAGCGTAACAGTGAATTACAGCAAGAAGTGAGCACCTTACGTGAAAACAATACTAAGCTAATGGACGAAAACGAAACCTTGCAGCTAGAAGTGCTAGAAAGCGAAGAAAAGCAGAAAGAAACCAGTAGTACATTAACGAGCCTACTGGAAAAACTGCAGTCGGCTAGCGCGGCGGGTTAATGAGCAACGACGGACACAGCGTCAAGGTCAATTTGCTCGGTAGGGAGCATCAGTTTGCTTGTCCCCCTGGGCAAGAGCAGGCGTTACTTGATGCGGCACAGCACCTCAATGAGAGCGTTGACCATATGCGTCAGCGCTCAGCGGTGCGCAATGATGACAAAGCGTTACTTATGGCAGCACTCAACCTGTGCCATGAGTTATTAGAAGCGAAGTCGCAGCTCACTGAGCAGCAACAAATGCAGAGCCAACTGTGCTCCAAACTGACATCAGCCTTAGAAACAACATCATAAGGCGCATAGTCGCGCCCAAGGGAAGCCTATGCGCCAATTTCTGTTTTTATTATTTACCCTCATCACCACTGTAAGCCATGCCCAGCAATGGCACAGTATCAGTGCTCATGTCGACTTTATCCAACAACATGAAAAGCTGAAATACTATGATTCAAATCAGGTGCTTATCCAAGGCGATGAATGCGCCTTATTAATCGATGCGCCGGGGGAGTTTTCGCAAACTGAGCGCTTCATTAGCAAGTTAGACAAGCAGCTAAAAGTGCCACTGTGCTATTTGTTAGTTTCTCACCCGCATGATGACCATTTATTGGGGATGGCACTGTTACAAAACCATTACCCGGACGCTAAACTTATCGTCCACCAACATCTCAATGAGCAGTTTCATCTCGCTCATGCCCAGCTCAACGAACGCTTAGATGGTTTTGCCAAGAGTATTGCTCTAAGCGAGCACCGCATGAATAACTTGCCCGAGCAAGAACAGCCTCCTTGGCAGCAAAAAATAACAGCGGCGAAAGCGCGTTTAGATAAATGGCAGCATTTAGAGCTGCAATCACCTCAGCTGGCAATAAACAAAAAGACCACATTGAATTTAGGTAATTACAAGCTCAACATATTGCCCTACGCAGCGCATACCGATGCCGACCTGATGGTATATATTGAGCAAGAGGCGCTGCTTGCCGGCGCGGATATGGTCGACATAAAACCCTACCCTGGGGAAGCAAACTTCTCGCAGTGGTTGCGCGCTTTCGATGATTTGACAGCTCTGGATATCACTCAGGTCCTACCAGGACATGGTGATGCACATAGCAAAGCGAGCTTGAATATCCCAAAAGCGTGGTTAATAGCCATTGTTGAGCACGTAAATACACATCCCGAGCAAAGTGTCGAAGAGTTAGTCGCAAGCTTTCCAACACACTTTTCACCTAGCGAGCCAGGGTTAGAGCAGCGCGCTTACCGCGTCTTTTTAACCGCAGGCTTGCAGCGCGCCAAAGCCACACAAGGGCAATAGCACACATAAAAAAAGCCAACCCGCTTGGGTTGGCTTGTAGCGCATATACACTGTTGTGTTATAGCGTTAATTATTCCTCAATAAAAGGAATACCTTGCGTCATCCACAGTGGCGCTGGTTCACCTTTTAGGTGATGATTAAAGTACTGCATCATGCGAATAGAAAAGTCCACTTGGTTGGGAAATTGTTTCAGGTGATGTGGCTCGCCATCATATTCAAGGAAAATCACCTCTTTCCCGGCGCGGCGCAATGCTAAGTAGTATTGAATCCCTTCTTGCCAAGGCACGGCGCCATCTTCATTGCCAAACATAATCATAATCGGGGTATTTATTTTATCGGCAAAAAAGACTGGTGAGTTGTCAATGTAAGCATCGACATCTTCATACAGTGCCTTACCAATACGGCTTTGCCCCGTTTCATATTGGAATTGACGCGCTAATCCTGATTTGAGGCGGATACCGCTGTATGCCGAGGTCATATTCGATACTGGCGCCCCCGAGACAACGGCTTTAAACATATCGGTTTGCGTTACCATAAAGGCACTTTGGTAGCCGGCCCATGAGTGTCCTTGCAAGCCAATGGCATCTTTTTTGGCAACGCCCATATCAATCAGCTTTTGTGCGGCATTGATCATGGTTTGAGTGGATGAGGGGCCAGGTTTACCAATCTCAAAGCGAATATCAGGCAAGAATACCGCGTAACCGTTCGATGTAAACATAGGGAAGTTAGGGCGATGGTTAAGCTCCATTTTTGGGAAGTCGTAACGTCGCTGGCTCATATAGCGGTAAAAGTAGATAACCACAGGCACTTGCTCACCTTCTACGTAGTCCGCAGGTTTAATAAGCACGCCCTGTAAGTCTTCGCCATCGTAGCCTTTGTAACTAACTAGTTCTGGCTTTTGCCCCCATTTAAACTGACTGATTTGTGGGTTCAGATCGGTTATCTGGCGAGGGTTTGTTAGCTGGGCATCAGCCTGCCAAAAGTCAGGAAACTGGTGATAACTCTGCTTGGTAAAAATGTATTTATCAGCGTGTTTGGCCTTCATTTTTACATCAAAGCGCGCTTCACCAGCCAAAAGTGTACGCACAGTGTTATTTGCTAAATCCAGTGCACCTATGTGGGTCTGCTTATTATTCACATTAAATGCGCGTAGCAGCAGCTGCTCTTGGTCATCAAAACCAAGCTTATCATCGTCAAGGTTAACCACCCGATACTGAACCTGCTTTGCTTGCCCTTGCGTTAAAACTTGGGCTTCGCCACTTTCAACATCAAAGGCCCAAATATCGTATTTAGAATTAATAAGTACCTTCGAGCCGTCTTTATACCAGCCCGCAACACCATAGCCGTCTACCTCGGAGGGGTAATCATGCTTATCATCGGCAAATACTGCATTCACTGCTTTGCTAAGGGGAGTCACAATGTTATTGGCTAAATCTTTTAGCTGCCACCCTTGGTCACTAAAGTACACAGCATGTTGCCCTGTTGGTGACAAACTCGGGCGATGTGGATGGGCTTTGACGATGACTTGTTTACTGCCGTTGAGAACATCAATGGCATAATAGTCATTATAAAAGCCTTTGTAGGTCATCTCATGCAAATAGGGCTGGTTAGAGTAACCGATAAGGTGATCTGCTTTTTTATTTAACCGCACCTTTGACACTTGCTCATCGGCCAGTTGCACCACCTTCTTGCCATTAAGGTGATATACCGCTTGGTAATGGCGATATTTGTTTTCTTTCTGCCATTGCTGTTTTTCGCGCGGTTTTATTTCTGGGTCTTGGTGGTGCCATACTTCAATATCCGCCTGAGCCACTATGGTGTCGAAGTCGCGCAACGACTGCGCGTCTTGGTACTTTTTCTTGGTCACTTTGGCGTCAAGCTCTGGTCGTGTTGTAAAGTATAGGCGAGCGCCATCTTCCGACCAACTCAGTGTGCCTTTCTTGCCCGCTTGCCATTGACTTGGCAGCGTTTCTAAGGTGTTTTGCTGACCATGCCACAACATCGTACGGTAGTCGCGGCGGCGCGTATCATCATTGACATAATTGCCGACATTAAAGGCCACAAGGTTTTGTACTGGGTGCCATTCGATGGTGCTAACGGTTACCCCTGGCTCATCTATCAGCGAGTCCGTGCGTTGTGAGGCAAAGTCAAAATAGCTGACTTTGTTATTACTGCCATCACTGCTGTGTTGATTGAAGACGATACCTGCACTGGTATGGCTGATAGCATAAGTGAACACTGAATCAAGGCGTGTCTGCTCGTTGCTGGTTAGATCAACAATGACTAAGTCATAGGTTTTATCTTTTTTATCAGCGCTAATATGCAGGTCATCACCAGTATCGGCTTTTTCTTTTTCGTTATCAGCATCTTGACCGCTGCTGCTGTGGAGGCGATAGGCGAGCCAGCGACCATCATCAGAGAGTTGATAGTCTTTCACCTGCTCAAAACTTTGCTGGGCACCCGTTTGGGTATTGACCAAGACGAGGTTGTTTTTTAATTTTTTGCGCGCTTTTTTGTCAGTGGTTTCTTTATTCAAGAGAGTGGGGACTTGGGTGAATGCCACCCATTGGCTGTTTTTATTAATCTGTGCCGCTGTACCGCGTGCCACCGTGGCAACAAGTTCATTGTTATCTAGGTTGTACACCTGACCTTGAGCGTCGCCGCGATAAGGTTCGGCACTAAAGGCTAGGTACTGACCTTGCTCGCCCAAAACGGTGTGTTGCGGATACTTGAAATCGAAGACATCGTTAAATTGCAACGCCTGCTTAGCGGCCACTGGCGTCGCCAGTGCACCTGCCAGCACAGCAGTTAGAAAAGTAAGTTGAGGTTTCATGACCACGTCCTGTTTGCTTTTTTAGCTATTGTAACGGTAACAGGCGAAGATTCGAGCAAACGCGATAAAGTGGATAGTTTTTGAGATAGGCGCTGCACTAAGCAGCGCCATAGTGTTTTATCTTGGGTCGATAGTAAGTGGTTCCAGCGTGACCCTTGCGTTGTTGCTGGCGCCCGCATAGTTACGGTACGTTTGCCCTTCACGTAAGGTGTAATACACGTCAACATAGTCGTCATCGTTAGTGAACCATGCATCAGGCATTGCTTGTAAAATCTCATTTGTTAGCTGAGGAATAATGGCATAGCCCTGAGCATCAGGATTCGGAATTGCGCGCAGTACCGCTGTGGCGACTTCCAATAGCTTACTCGCCAGAGTTTTATAATTGGTATTGTCGTCTTGCTCCATCAATAAGATATCCGCAGCTTGCCAACGGTAGCGATTCCAGTGAATTAACACTTGGTTTGGGTAGTAGTTTTCGCCATCGTGATCTAAGTAGGGCATATCAACAATGTCTAGCACCGGCTCATCGCGAGACGGGCTCACACCCGTGACAATGGCGTACACTTCAGCGGCACCTGAAATCCAAGGCTCTTCATCATCATTAACACGGATTTGTTTAAGCACTGTGGTGGATAACGGTTGTTCGTCTTGCGTGCTGTATTTACTTTGCAGCGTCGGTTGTTGGGTTGATGCCAGCACCGAGCGCATTATCGCAAGCCCCTCAGTAAGGGTCTTTTTGGCGTCAAGCTCGACGATGAAAACCGGTGTATCAGGAAGCGTGTAGGCATCGAGTAAATGCAGCTGTCCTTGTTGGTCATACGCCTCTACCACATCCCAGTGTTTGTCATCGCCCTTGGGAGCAAAGGCGACCAGCGCCGGTTCGCCTTGCTGCCAGTCATTAAGCATGTTGCGATGCGCTAGGCGCAGTTGTAATAGGTTGTCGCCCTGTTCAGGTAGGCCCTTTAGCGAACGAATTTGGGCATTATGCTGTTGCAAATCAAACTCGCTTTGAGTGTCTTTAGGCACTAACTTATCGGCACTTACTGCCAACGAGTACGCACTTAGTTGTTGTTGTAGGGTCGGTTGTAGCTGCTTTAGATTTTTGGCAATGTTTTTGGCAAGGGCTTTTTTGCTTTGGAATACACTGTGGGCCGCCTGTGCCTGTTGGGTGACAGCGGTTGTTTGTGAGGCAACACTGACGTGACTGGTAAGGCTCAGCGTAGAGGCGAGTGCTAAGCTCAGTAGTGATAGTTTTTTCATTTTATGCTCCATGTGTGATCAAGTTTCAAAAAGTACACCTGAGGTAGAGTGTTAACCTTTTTTTAACCTTTTACCTTTTGCAGGGTCAACACATCGGAGCAGTGAAATGCATCCTGCGTGTAAACGGACGTAAATAGTGCGGGGAAAGCGCTTCATTTTTCATCCTTTATACTTATTCTTGCATCACTTCATACCTCCACTGACAAACTTGATATACTGCACACCTATTTAATTAGGAAGAAACGCCATGACTATTTGGGTTGACGCCGACGCGTGTCCCGTCGCTATCCGCGAGATTATCTGCCGCGCTGCGGTACGCACGAAAACCACAGCGGTCTTTGTTGCCAACCAATACCTGCGGTTGCCAGCATCAGATTTCTTGCGTATGCAGCAAGTCATGCCGGGTTTTGATGTGGCTGACAATGAAATCGTACAGCAAGTGCAGGCTGGCGAGTTGGTGATCACCAGCGACATCCCATTAGCGTCGGAAGTGATTGATAAAGGTGCATTAGCATTGAATACACGGGGTGAGTTGTACACCAAAGAGAATATCAAGTCGCGCCTTAATATGCGTGATTTTATGGATACCTTAAGAAGCAGCGGCATCCAAACCGGTGGTCAAGCCCCCCTAAGCGCTCAAGACAAACAACAATTTGCCAATCATCTTGACCGCTGGCTTGCGCAACAATGAGTTTGTAAGCTAGACTGCTGGCGAATACTTGTCGGAGTGCCCTAACTGAAGGGCTGAGATCGCAAATGCGGGATCCGTTAACCTGATCAGGCTCACACCTGCGTAGGGAACAAGCTTGCCTCGGCACGCTTGTGCCGTAATGGCACAAACCATGCCCAGCCAAAGCAGCGCTTGCGCGCGTGGACCACAGGCTCTATCGCCTCCAGACAAGACCAATACTCAGTAAAATAGTGAGGTGCGTCATGTCACAAAAAACCAAACCAAGCCGTCGTCAAAGCCGCGAAGCGGCGTCTGAATATATTCACAATCTTACGGGGCAGCCTTTCCCCAATTCCAAAAAAGTCTATGTTGAGGGCTCGCAGCCTGGAGTGCGAGTGGGTATGCGGGAAATCGCCTTAAGCGATACCTTTGTTGGCGGCAGTGAAGAAGATCCCATCTACGAAAAAAACGACCCTATTCGTGTTTACGACACCTCAGGGCCATACACGGATCCAGATTTTGAGCTCAATGTGCGCAAAGGCCTGCCGAAATTCCGCCAGGCTTGGATTGCAGCGCGCGGTGATACCGAGCTATTAGATCATAAAAGCTCGCAGTTTGCCCAGCAGCGTATGGCTGACGAAGGGCTTGACCATATTCGCTTTGAGCATTTACCGCAGGTGCGCCGTGCTAAGGCGGGTAAAAATGTCACGCAAATGCATTACGCTCGCCAAGGGATCGTTACCCCGGAAATGGAGTACATTGCCATTCGCGAGAATATGGGCCGAGCAGAGGTGCGCAAAGAGTTATTAGCTCAGCAGCACCCAGGCCAGTCTTTTGGTGCCAGTATCCCCGAATTTATTACCCCTGAGTTTGTCCGTGATGAGGTTGCACGGGGGCGGGCGGTGATCCCCAATAATATCAATCATCCCGAGTCCGAGCCGATGATCATCGGGCGTAACTTCTTGGTGAAAGTTAATGCTAACATCGGTAACTCGTCGGTTAGCTCATCCATCGAAGAAGAAGTAGAAAAAACCGTATGGTCCACCCGCTGGGGGGCCGACACCATTATGGATTTATCAACCGGGCGCTATATTCACGAAACCAGAGAATGGGTGATCCGTAATTCGCCGGTGCCTGTGGGCACAGTGCCGATTTATCAGGCGCTTGAGAAAGTCAATGGCGTGGCGGAAGATCTTACCTGGGAAATCTTCCGTGATACGCTGATTGAACAAGCTGAGCAAGGCATTGATTATTTTACCATCCATGCTGGGGTGCTATTACGTTATGTGCCTATGACCGCAAAGCGGGTGACCGGTATTGTCTCCCGAGGGGGGTCCATTATGGCGAAATGGTGCTTAGCGCATCACCAAGAGAATTTCCTGTACACCCACTTTGAAGACATTTGCGAGATTTTAAAGCAGTACGATATTTGTTTCTCGCTAGGCGATGGCCTGCGTCCAGGGTCGATTGCCGATGCCAATGACGAAGCACAGTTCAGTGAACTACGTACCTTAGGCGAGCTTACCAAAATAGCATGGCAGCATGATGTGCAAGTGTTTATCGAAGGGCCGGGTCACGTGCCGATGCATTTAATCAAAGACAATATGGACGAGCAGTTAGCCCATTGTGGCGAGGCACCGTTTTATACTTTAGGCCCGCTAACCACCGATATTGCCCCAGGCTATGACCACTTCACTTCAGGCATTGGCGCGGCGCAAATTGCTTGGTATGGCTGCGCGATGTTGTGTTATGTCACGCCGAAGGAGCATTTAGGGCTGCCTAACAAAGAAGATGTAAAAGAAGGCTTAATCACCTATAAGATTGCCGCTCACGCAGCCGATTTGGCCAAAGGGCACCCAGGGGCACAAGAGCGGGACAATGCCTTATCAAAAGCGCGTTTCGAGTTTCGTTGGCTGGATCAATTCAACTTGGGTCTTGACCCGGACCGGGCGCGCGAGTATCACGATGAAACCTTGCCGCAAGAGTCAGGAAAAGTCGCGCATTTTTGCTCGATGTGTGGACCAAAATTCTGCTCTATGAAAATCACTCAGGAAGTACGTGATTACGCCAAAGATCTGGAGTCAAAAGGTATCGACCCCAATAATCTTGGCGAGGAAATCAGTATTCGCATGGTTGATGTTGAGTCGCAAATGCAGGCGAAATCAGAAGAGTTTAAAGCCTCAGGCAGCGAGCTCTACCATAAGGTATATTAATGGCCCAAAAAATCGCCATTGTTGGCTTTGGTGTGTGCGGCCGGGTGGCCGCACTACTGCTTGCCCAGCACTATGATATTGACGTGTTTGAACGCGGTGATGAGCTCGGCCACAGTAGTGCCGGACATGTGGCAGCTGCGATGCTTGCGCCAATGGCCGAATCGGTACTGTGTGAACAAGACCTCGCTGAGGATGGCCTTGCCGCTTTGGCATTATGGCCAAAACTCCTGGCTTTGCTCGATGAGCCGGTACAGTTTCAGCAAGCTGGCAGTATTATTGTTGCCCATCCCCAAGATCAGGGCGCCATGGCGCATTTCCGCAAACAGTTAAAGCCATTGGCGGGCTTTGCCGGGCAAGCTATTGACGGTACCCAGTTGCAGACGCTGGAGCCCGAGCTGGCAGGGCGCTTTGGAAAAGGGTTATACCTGCCATGCGAGGGACAGCTCGACAATCAAGGCTTTTATCAGCACAGCTACCTCAGTCTTAAACGTCGTGGCGTGCGCTTTACCTTTAACGCCGATGTGGACGTTGAAACGCTCGCAGCACAAGACTATCAAGCCGTCATCGATTGTCGCGGCATCGGAGCGAAAACTGCGCACACCCCGTTGCGGGGTGTGCGTGGCGAGGTCGCTAGAGTGCATGCACCGGAAGTAGGTTTGAGCCGGCCGGTGCGGCTCATGCATCCGCGTTATCCGATTTATATCGCTCCTAAGCCAGAGCATCGCTATGTCATCGGCGCCACCGAAATTGAATCACAAGATACCCGAGCTATCACGGTGCGCTCTACCTTAGAGCTGTTATCCGCAGCTTACAGTGTCCATAGTGGCTTTGCTGAAGCCACCGTTGAGTCCTTGCGTGCTGGGCTGCGCCCTGCCTATAACGATAACCGTCCACATATTGAGCAAAGGGGCAAGGTGATTAGCATTAATGGCTTATATCGTCATGGCTACATGCTCGCGCCTATTGTCGTTAAGCGGGCATTGGCGCAGTTTAATACCGCCGTATAAAACCAAGGTGAAGATATGCAGATTTATATAAACGAAACGCCTGTTACCGTGCCAGAGCAGGCTGCATTGAGTGAGGCAATCACTGCGTTTGCGGCTAAACCGCCGTTCGCCGCCGCTGTTAATGGCCACTTTGTCGCGCAGCAAGACTATGGGCACACCACCCTGAAAGAAGGCGATAAAGTGGATATCCTTGCACCGATTCAAGGAGGTTAGATGAGCGACGCTTTGACTATCTATGGTCAGTCCTTCAGCAGCCGGCTGCTGATTGGCTCCGCTTTATACCCATCGCCGCAATGCATGCATCAAGCGATTGCCGCCAGTGGCAGTGAAATCGTTACGGTGTCTCTGCGTCGGCAGAACTCTCACGCTGGCGGGGATGACTTTTGGCAGCTGATCAAAGATACCGGGTTAACGGTGCTGCCCAACACCGCAGGTTGCCACAGTGTGCAAGAGGTGATGACCTTGGCGCAAATGTGTCGTGAGGTTTTCGCCACCGACTGGATAAAGCTCGAACTCATTGGCGATGATTACAACTTGCAGCCAGACCCTATCGCCCTAGTTACAGCCGCTGAGCAATTATTGGCACAGGGCTTTAAGGTGCTTCCTTATTGCACTGATGATCTGGTAGTGTGCCAGCGTTTAGTGAGCGCCGGCTGTGAGGTGATTATGCCTTGGGCTGCGCCCATCGGCACAGGTAAAGGCATACTAAACCCCTATGCATTGCATACTATTCGTGAGCGATTACCTGATGTTACGCTGATTGTCGATGCCGGGTTAGGGTTGCCTTCCCACGCCTGCCAAGCCATGGAAATGGGCGTGGATGCTGTGCTACTAAACTCAGCCATAGCCGGAGCCAACGACCCTGTGGTGATGGCTCAAGCTTTTGCCAATGCCACCGTGGCTGGCAGACAAAGTTATTTAGCTGGGCCCATGGTGGAAAAGTCGACCGCCGTGCCGTCAACGCCGACGTTGGGCATGCCCGCATGGCACACAATGAGTGAGGATATATGAGTGAAGTAGTATGGACCATTGCCGGCTCTGATAGCGGCGGTGGCGCAGGCATTCAAGCCGACTTAAAAGCGATGCACAGCTTTTCTGTGCATGGATGTAGCGCCATTACCGCACTGACAGCACAAAATAGCCTGGGCGTGGAGGCACTAAATCCAGTGACACAAGCGGTGCTGGAGTCACAATTGCAAGCCTTAGCCAATGACCTTCGTCCCCAAGCGATCAAGATAGGGATGCTCGCCAATGTGCAGCAAATCCAACTGGTAGCCGAACATTTACGTTATTATCGCGACAACTGGTCATGCCCTCCTTATGTGGTTTATGACCCGGTGGCCATTGCCACAAGTGGTGATAGTCTGATAGAGGAAGACGCTCAAGACGATATTGCCGATGCCATTAAAACCCATTTATTGCCTTTGGTTGATGTAATCACTCCCAACGTCCATGAAACGCAAATGCTTACCGGCATATACCTTATTGGTCCTGATGCGTTACGTGAAGCAGCGAAACGATTGCAGCAGTGGGGGGCGAAAAGTGTGGTGATTAAAGGCGGACATTGGGACTACCCACAAGGATATTGTGTTGATTACTGCCGTGAAGGTGAACAAGAGTATTGGCTTGGTAACGCCACCATCACCACTCCCCACAGCCATGGCACGGGGTGTACGTTGTCGTCCGTTATTGCCAGTTGCTTGGCTAAGGGGTATCCGCTCAAAGATGCCTTTATTCTTGGCAAAGCCTATATCAATGCCGGGTTGAAAAACGCGCAGCGCTACGGCGAAGGCATAGGCCCGGTAGCGCAAACGCGTTGGCCTAGTGAACTTGCTGATTTTCCGCAAGTGATCGAGCCCGGAAGTTGGCTTGGCGATGAGCTTGATTTTCCATGTGCTGCCGATTTTAACTATGCCGCCGGATTCGCGCCTTGCCCCAAGCAACTAGGGCTTTACGCTGTGGTTGACAGTGTTGATTGGTTGCAGCTGTGCTTGGAGCACGGTGTCAAAACCGTGCAACTGCGCATGAAAGACTCTTATGGCGAGCAGTTAGAAGAAGCTATCAAGCAGGCAATTGCCTTGGGGCGTGCCCACGATGCCCAGGTGTTTATTAATGATCACTGGCAGTTAGCGTTAAAGCATGGCGCGTACGGTGTGCATCTGGGGCAACAGGACTTACATAATGCCAACCTGCGCGCGATTCAAGATGCCGGCATGCGCTTAGGCCTCTCTACTCATGGCTTTTATGAAATGCTGCTAGCGCACAATTACCGACCCAGCTATATCGCCTTGGGTGCGATTTACCCAACCACCACCAAGGATATGACCGGGCAAATTCAGGGCCTGCAGAAGCTGCGTCACTTTGTACCATTGATGCAAGCTCATTACCCTACCGTGGCCATTGGTGGCATAGATTTGACGCGTATCGCTGCGGTGGTCAATACCGGTGTTGGCAGTGTCGCCGTGGTTCGGGCGATAACCGAAGCAGAGCATCCTGCACAGGCGATTGCCCAGCTACAGCAAGCAATCAAGGACGGGCGCAGTGAACAGTGACGCACTCAGTAACAAAGAACGTATCCGTTACGCCCGGCAGTTATTGCTTGATGATGTCGGTGAGGCGGGGCAGTTGCGCCTTAAGCAAGCCACCGTGCTGGTGGTCGGTTGCGGCGGCTTAGGCAGCCCCGCGCTGCTTTACCTTGCCGCCAGCGGCGTGGGTAAAGTGCGGTTTATGGATGATGATGAGGTCGAGCTATCTAACCTCCAGCGGCAAATTTTGTTCAAGCTTAATCATCTCGGACAAGCTAAAACGAAGGCGGCGAATAAAGTATTAGCTAGCTTAAATAGCGATATTACCCTAGAGCCACTGTGTCAACGGGCGAGCGCGCACACTCTAAGCGCGGCGTTGTCAGGGTGTGATTTAGTGCTTGATTGCAGTGATAACTTTGAAACCCGTTATCTGCTCAATAAAACCTGCAAAGAGGCGCAGGTGCCGCTACTTAGCGGCGCTGCGGTGGGACACCAAGGACACCTTGCGTTGTTCGACTTTGGCGATAGCACCTCTCCCTGTTATGCCTGCCTGTTTCCGCCGCACAGCGATAACCCCACCGCTAATTGCGCCACACTCGGGGTGATTTCGCCCTTACTAGGCATTGTTGGTGCGCAACAAGCTATGCTCGCCATTAACTATTTGCTTAAGGGCAATGGAGCGGCCGTGTTGCACTGTGTTGATGGCGAGACTTTGCGCCATAGGGCAATACAGTTGCAGAAAGACCCGCAGTGCCCCTGTTGCGGGCAATAAAAAAGCCAGCGAGGTTGCTGGCTTAACATACTAAAAAGCGGGGATTAACCTGCAAATGCGTCTTGCAGCGGTGGCACTACCTGCTTTTTGCGACTAAGTACGCCGTCTAACCATACCTGAGAGTCAGCAACTTGTTCGCCGTAGGCTCTTTCGATGATGCCTTCATCAGCGGAAGCGATGAGCATTTGCGAGCCTTCGTTCATGATGTCGGTGAGCAACAACAGCACACTGTGGCGGCTGCCCTCTTCTTTAAGCTTAGCAAGATCAGCATGTAATTCGGCTTTTATGTTGTCAAATACCGCCAGGTCGATAACCTCTAACTGACCGATGCCCACTAGGTTGCCATTCATATTGAAGTCTTTAAAGTCACGCATGACCAAATCACGCACTGGCGTGCCTTCAACGGCTGATTTAACCTTGAACATTTCCATGCCGAGCTCTTTGGCATCGTCAACACCAGCGATCTCTGCAAGGGCCTCAACACACTTGATATCGGCGGTGGTGCAAGTCGGCGACTTGAAAATCACCGTGTCACTTAAAATAGCGCACATCATCAAACCGGCGATATCTTTTGGAATATCGACGCCGTAGAAGTCATACATCATTTTAATGATGGTGTTTGAGCAGCCGACCGGGCGAATCCAACATTCAAGCGGTGTTGATGTGGTTAAATCGCCTAGTTTGTGGTGATCGACCACGCCGACTACAGTCGCTTGGTCAATATCATCAGGGGCTTGAGTTTTCTCTGTGTGATCAACAATATACACCTCTTCCCCAGCGTAGCTCATTTTCAGTTCTGGCGCTTCGAAGCCAAAACGGTCAAGGATGAACTGGGTTTCCGGTGATACCTCGCCTAAACGCGTAGGGATCGCCTCTTCACCAATTTGATTTTTTAAGTACGCCAGTGCAATTGCACCACAGATCGAATCAGAATCAGGGATCTTGTGTCCCACTACATACATTGCCATATCGACTCTCCTAAATATTTTGCCGTTATTGTAGCAATAATTTTTAGCTCTGCGGTAGCTGCAAATGGGCTGCTTGGGCACGACTTTTTGGTTACACTGGGGGGATTAATTCCTATAGGGCATAAACCATGGCTGCAATTAAACTTTCGCGCAAAGGGTGGAATAACTTAATTATTTTCGCCATGTTGATTATGATCTTTGTGTTCAATGGGTTACATCATAGGCTTGGTGGCGATGATGAACCGAAAGGGCCGCAACCCTTGTTACCCGCGCAGAGTTATATTCTTACTTTAGAATATCCCGGCATAAAAATTGAGCGTATTGGCACCAGCTGGCGTATGCAACAGGACAGCGATGCGGCGCAACCAAGCGCTGACATTCAAACGCTAGAAGCTAATGTTGGCGCTTGGCAACAACTAAGAGCGCCGTTAGCTGAGCCGCTTGGCGGAGCGCCTCTTTTAGCCGCAACCTTAACGCTTGCAGGAGAGCCAACCCCCTATGTTTATGTGCTCTATAAAGACCAGCAGCACTATCGATTATTTAACAAGCAACAGCAGCGCTGGTATAGCTTAACGACACATCAAGCGCAGCAGCTGTTTATACAATTAGCGAGTAACTAACTTATGCCTGAGCTTCCCGAAGTCGAAGTAAGCCGTTTAGGCATTGCCCCCCACATTGAAGGGCAAACCATTACCCAAGTAAATGTTCATCAACCGCAACTGCGTTGGCCGGTGAGCGAACAGATCTATGCCCTAGCAGGTAACGTCATTACTCAGGTAAGTCGTCGTGCAAAGTATTTGCTGCTGCACTGCGATGAGGGGGCGGTGATTTTACACCTAGGTATGTCCGGGCATTTGCGGGTAGTTGATAGCAACACGGCGCTGAAAAAGCACGACCATATTGAGTTTCAGTTTGCGAACGGCCTGAGTTTGCGCCTTAATGACTCGCGCCGCTTTGGCGCATGTTTGTGGCAGCCTCTGGACAGTGTGCACTCGGTATTCCAAAAATTAGGGCCAGAGCCACTGACCGCTGACTTTGATGCGCAGTGGCTGTTTGCGCGCTCTCGTAATAAGAAGCAGCCCATTAAGCAGTTTATTATGGATAACCAGGTGGTGGTTGGGGTCGGTAATATCTATGCCAATGAATCTTTGTTCAAAGCTGGGATTCACCCTAAGCGCGAAGCCGGGAAAGTCAGCCTTGCACGCTATCAAAAACTCACACCGTTAATAAAGGAGACCTTAGCGGCGGCGATTGAGCAGGGGGGCACGACATTAAAAGATTTCTCCCAAAGCGATGGTAAACCCGGTTACTTTGCGCAGCAATTATTGGTCTATGGCCGTAAAGGGGAGCCTTGTACAAGTTGTGCGACTACGCTGACGGAAATACGTTTAGGCGGGCGCTCAACGGTTTACTGTAAAAAGTGTCAGCGCTGAGGTGGGCGGCCAAGGGGTGTCCTTGGCCAATTGATTTTGCTATAGCTCGAAGGGGGCAACACCGACGCCAGCTATTTTGTAGCCGGTTTTTGCGATTTCACCGCTCCAGCTATCAGCCTGCATGACCCCGGTCACCACTATCGCGTCATAGAGGCTATCGATCGGCACACCATTTTTCATGGTCACATGCACAATTTGATTCGGTGGTGGTGGCGGCACATGGATACATGCGCCAAAATAAGGCACTAAGAGAAACTCAGTTATGGACTCGTTGTCGCCCTCCAAAGGCACCACAAAGCCGGGAAGGCTTACGGTTTTGCCATTGTATTTTTGTACCACTGGGGCATCTAAATTTGGCTGCACCCAGTTTTGCTCACTGCCCTCGTGGCTTGATGAATTATTGCGTGTATCGACGGCAACATGACCTTCTGGCACCAGGTCTTCCCAAAAAATTTCCAGGGGCTCATTGGCCATTGCCGAGCCTGTCAACGCGGTGCTCAAAAGCACCAAACTTGCGTAAATAAACTTCATAAATATCCTAGGTTTTAATGCTCATACCATCGTTTAGCGAGTAGAAATAAGCGCGTGCTGCCGGCAGTATTCCGACAATCCAGCCAGCGATAATGATACCTGCGACTAAGCTCAGTTCATAGCCTGACAAAGGAGTGATATTCAAGCTAATGCCAGCATGAGCTTGCAGCAAAGACCGACTGGCCCACATGGCGGCGTAAAATAAGCCACATCCCAAGGCGGTGCCAATAACGCTGATCAGCACGGCTTCCATACTCATTAAGGAAAAAATATGCCACGGCTTGGCACCCACAGAACGTAAAATAGCGAGCTCCCGGCGCCGTTGCGACAGGTTTGCCAGCAAGGTGGTAAGCATCCCTAGCAGGCTGACACTGACCACCACCAAGGAAAACAACAGCAAGATTTTTTCTACGATGGCAAGCATTTCCCAGAGTTGACTCAGGGTCACTGTGGGCATAATCGCCATCAATGGCTCAGGCTGATATTGGTTGATATTGTGACGTACTTGTAAGCTGTATAGTGGGCTGTCGAAGCCAAGTAAAAAGGCACTAATCTGTTTCGGTGTACCGACTAAATCTTGGTGCGGTGCGTGTTTTTGCCCATGGTGTTGGTCATGTTCATGGCGTTCGCTTGGGTGAGATGTATGCTCATCGTGCTCGTGCTCGTGCTCGTGCTCGTGCTCGTGCTCGTGCGAGTCGGCTTGAGCGCTGCCGTGCATCAGCGCAATTGCTTTTAACGGCACATGCACCGACTTATCCACTGGGGTGCCGGTCGGCGCCAGTATACCAACGATGGTCAGGGGGTTATCATCATGTTGGTCAAAGCTGGTGTTGCCCATGCCATGAGCAACAACAATGTTGTCGCCAAGTTGATAGCCCAATGTTTGAGCAACGTCAGCGCCAAGCACCACTTCGTTTACGTCGGCAAAAGCGTGGCCTTGGGCAAAGCGCAAGGGCTGCTTCTTAGCATAGCGAAAGTGCTCAAAATAACTTAAGTCGGTGCCGATTACCGCAAAGCCTTTGTGGGCATCACCGAGCGACAGTGGAATACTCCAAGCAACGCCACGCTTACTACTAATGGCTTGATAGCTTTGCCAGCTAACGCCATTGTTCATATGGCCAATGCGAAATACTGAAGCTAGTAATAGTTGGATATCGCCGGTACGCGCGCCAACAATCAAGTCGGTGCCCGAGATGGTATTGGCGAAGCTCGATTTGGCATCCACACGTACTCGTTCAATACTCAACAGCATCATAACGCTAATGGCAATGGTCAAGACACTGAGTAATACGCTGGCCTTACGGTTGAATAAGCTTTTGCTAGCGAGTTTTAGCAAAATCATGACGCCACTCCTGCAAGCTGATTAACTTCACTTAGGCTCACCACCTTAGAGAACAGCGGCGCGAGGGATTTTTCATGGCTCACAAACACCACTGTGGCGCCGGTCTTGTCGGTTTGCTGAAACAGCAACTCGATAAACGCCTTGCGGTTGTCCTCATCAAGGGCGGAAGTGGGTTCATCGGCGATGATCACTTCGGGCTCACCAATGACCGCCCGCGCTGCGCCTACGCGTTGCTGCTGACCGATACTCAAGGTATTGACCGCTTGATGATGGTGGCTCGCATCTAAACCGAGCTGAGTAAGCAAGGTGGCTGCCAGTTCGTTCATTGCCATACCGGCGCGTTGCGCTCGTTGGCGGCGAACAGCGGAAAAAGCCAGGGCTAAGGTGACATTGTCGATAGGGCTAAGGTAGGGCAGTAAATTAAAGTTTTGAAAAATATAGCCAAGGTGATCGGCACGAAACTGATCGCGTTTGGCGCTGCTCAGGGCGCTGAGATTGGTATCGGCAATGCGAATGTGCCCGCGTTGCGGGGTTTGGATCCCCGCCAGTAACGACAGGAGCGTTGATTTACCGGTGCCGCTGGGGCCGTGTAAAAAAACATGCTCACCTTTTTTTATGTGCAACGAGTCTATTGCTAGAGTGGGCGTGTGGTGTTCACCATACCAAGAAAACCATAGCTTTTCTATTTCAATCATCACGTTCAATACCGCTGACTTGCAATTGTTGTTACTGTATCACAGTCATGTTTTAGGGCCAGCGCAATGCGATCAACGGCCCGTTACCAACGCCAATATGCCAATTTCTTACGCATCTTAAACTGGCGCAGCAAATTAAGGGGCTTGGCTTTTAGCTCAGCGCCGTCACTGATAATTAAATCATTAGTTGCCGCCAATACCCGCTCACTTGAGCGACCATCTTGATACGGGTGCAGTTGCTGGCAGAAAGACTCGATATTAGCCATTAACTCAGGCGGTCGGGTCAGCGCTTGGTCTATTGCCGCTTCAACCTGCGTCGCATCGGTTACATTGAGAAGGTGCGCTGCAGGGGCTTGATTATTAAAAGTAACCACCGGACGACGCAGTAATAAAAACATCAGTAGAATCGAAGAAGTATCACAGAGCATCACGTCCGCTGCTTGCAACAGGGGAATAACATTGTCGGTTTCAACAAAGTTGAGGGTGTCATTTTGCATGGCTTTATATTGCGCCACGATATCTGCACTCATCTTCGGGTGGAACTGCACTAAAATACGGTATTTACCGCTATCGCGAAGCTCTTTAATGTGCTCAACCAACACTGGGGCCAGTGACAAGCGCTTGGAAAAGGTTGAACAAATCAATAAAGTCGGGCGCGAGTCAGTGCTGCTATAAGGGTTATTAGATGGGGGACTAAACAGTGGGTCGAGCATTGACCAACCCGTTTCGCGGACACGAAAAAAACCATGTTGCTTGGCTAACTGGGTAAAGGGCTCAGTGGTATTTGGGCCTTGAGTACAGTATAAATCAAAGCAACCACGAATGGTGAAATGGTCGTTTTTGCCGCGACTATTTAACTTGCCCGCGTCAAAGCCATGAAACACAGCGACCTTCTTACCAGGAAAAAAGGTGGGCATGATATTCGCTGGTGCAAACGCTGCGTGAGGCTGCCACTGGCGAATCTCATCAACAGTTAATAACTGAGATTCGTCCGCAGCTAGGAAATCAGGGTTAACTTCATCGCCTTGTAAAAACCACTTTACTTCACCGCCATGAGCGCGGATAACCTGTTGTAAAGGGCGTAAGATCGCATAGGAGTAATTTTGCGAAATATACATAAGGTATCGCTTGCCCTGAGTGCTGCTCGCTAAATCCACCGTCGTGCCCCTATAGCAAAAAGATGTTGTTTAGTTTACCGCAATATTAACTTTAAATGACAGGTACAAGGGCTAACCAGTGTCGAGAATAAAAAAGATAGGACAAAAGTCCGCTTTGTTGCGGCGATTATCTTTATCTTCGCTGCCAGCTGAACTATCATAGCGCGCTCACAGCCTCGGTCGGTGTATCGAAATTAGCCCTTGTTTGGAGTAACCATGAGCAACTACAAAGTCTTAGATGTAAACGATGATCTACCTATTCGCACTCAAGGTCCGGTGCACCGCGGCAAAGTGCGTTCCGTTTACTGGTTAACCGAGCAAGACAGTGCTCGCTTAATTGCAGAGAAAGGGTATGCGGTGCCACAGGGGACCGAGTTGGCAATTATGGTTATCTCCGATCGGATCTCGGCGTTTGATTGTATTTGGCAAGGTGAGCAGGGCTTAAACGGCATTCCGGGCAAGGGCATTGCACTGAATGCTGTGGCTGCGCACTGGTTTAAACAATTTGATGCCGCTGGACTTGCTGGCAACCATATTGTGGATATTCCACACCCATACGTATGGATTGTGCGTAAAGCCAAAACAGTAAAAGTGGAAGCCATTGCTCGTCAATATATCACTGGCAGCATGTGGCGTGATTACGACAAAGGTATTCGCTCTTTCTGCGGCATTGATTTACCTGAGGGGCTCACCGCGAACCAAAAGTTAGACGAAGTGCTGATCACGCCATCGACCAAGGGCATTATTGAGGGGCTAGATGACGTGCCAGCCGTGGATGATGTAAATATCACGCGCAAAAACATCACCGATAACCTAGATGCATTCAACTTTAGCTCAGCAGCTGATGTGGCAAAGTATGAGCACTTATTGGTGCAAGGATTTAATGTGATCAGCGCTGAGCTGGCGAAGTTAGATCAAATCTTTGTCGATACTAAGTTCGAATTCGGTTACGTCGAAGACATGCAGGGCAATGAGCAGTTAATCTACATTGATGAGGTAGGTACGCCAGACTCTTCACGTATTTGGGATGGTCCCGCATACCGCGATGGTAAAATCATTGAAAACTCCAAAGAGGGGTTTCGTCAGCTACTTATCAATAATGTCCCCGACAGCGATGTGTTGCTAAATAAAGAGCGCATGGCTGAGCGTGAGCAACTCGCTCAAGACTATAAGCTGCCGGTTGAAGTAATGATGCAAGTGTCTGACACTTACGTTGGCATTGCTAGTAAAATCATTGGTGAGTCACTGCCTATTCCTACCGACCCGCGCAGTGAGATTATAGCGGTGCTCAAGGAGCAATATCAGCTTATCGATTAGTCCTATTCGGGTCACAAAGTATGCCGCCACAATGATATTGGCGGCATTTTTATAGGTAGTCAGGGTACAATTAGGCAAACAATTCGGTTTTTTAGTATGATGGGCGAATGTTTTTTCCGCTTTGCACCGTTGTATGAAGGTTTTTTTCGACGTTTTACACCTGTACTACTTGCCTCAATATTTACCTGTTATCGATGAGCTTAATCAACGTGGTGCACAGACCGTGGTGGTGCTTTATAAGCAAGAAGACGCGGCGCTCAATGCGGCCGCAGAATATGCAATAAAGGCCCATGATTTAAATGCGCATTGGCTGCAAAGTGAATCACAAGCGCTCGCGTTTTATCGTCAATGCGGCGCTGATTGGGTTATATTTGGTAAGGCTTTCGCGGCTATTGCAGAGCTAAATAGCATAGTAAAAACGGCGTTGATGCAGCACGGCATTGGCCCCAAGGCGTGTTATTATGATGCCTCGAATAATGCAACTTCAGTGCGCTTTGTTGAAGGTCAGCACCGTTTGAACCGCTTACACACACTTTATCCAGACTCGACGTTTGCTGACACTGGATACGCCAAGTTAGACCCATTATTGAGTCAACCACAGTATCCGTTACCAAGCCATAAAGACTTCGGCCTTGATGCCAGCAAGCCCACGGTGCTTTACGCTCCGACTTTTTATCCAAGCTCGCTGGAGCGGCTGCCTAAAAACTGGCTGGCAAACCTGACACACTGCAATGTAATTATTAAGCCGCATTATTTTTCGCAAACAAAAGACAAATATCAAAAGCACCAACGCTTATTACAGCGATGGCAGCAGTATGAGCATGTGTATGTGAGTCAACTTGAAGAGTTTAATTTAGTCCCTTTTATGGCGCTCGCTGATGTCTTGGTGTCGGATGCGTCGTCGGCTATTTTTGAGTTCTTTGCGTTGGGTAAGCCGGTAGTGTGGTGCAACTTCTACAAGCTCAGATGGTCTTACCGAGGGCCTTTTGCGTACCGCTTTAAAGCGCGTTTAGACGATGATATCGACTACTTTGAGCCGCTGTGCTTTAAAGCAGATAGAGCTTCTGATGTGATAAGGGCCATTGAAGAGGCATTACATCAGCCACAAAAATTTCATAACCAACAAAACCAAACCACGATAGAACGCCTAGCAGGGAAGCTTGACGGCAACAGTGCGAAGAGAATAGTAAGCTACCTATATGACAACTAAAATAATAACGTTCGGTACTTTTGATGTATTTCATGTCGGCCATGTCAATATCCTAGAACGTGCCGCAGCGCTTGGCGATGAGCTGATAGTGGGGGTATCTTCCGATGCCCTGAATGTACGAAAAAAAGGCCGTGCTCCGGTCTATGCGCAAGCAGATCGTATGAATATCATTGCCGCGTTAAAGTGTGTATCCGATGTGTTCTTAGAGCAGTCTTTAGAACTCAAGCGCCATTATATTGAAACCTACAATGCGGACATGTTAGTGATGGGCGATGATTGGCAAGGTAAGTTCGATGACCTCAAAGAGGTATGTGAGGTCGTCTACTTACCCCGTACTCCCTCTATTTCTACCACAGAGATAATTGAGGTGGTGCGCCAGCCAGAGTTCTGCTAACGTCGAACTCCACTTGCAAGCGCAAAAGGTGCTATCGACATGGAACAACAGATATCAGTGGCTGAATTGGCATCAAAGCTAGATAAGCCCGGGTTGATAATTTTCGATGCCGGCATGCTGTTACCGGGTAAATCTGGCACATACTCGCCAGCGACGGTGATCCGAGGTGCTCGACGGTTTGATATAAAATCGGCGTTGGCGGATCACAACAGCCCTTGGCCCAACATGTTGTGCAGCGCCGAACAGTTCGAGCATGAAATGCGCGTCGCTGGTGTCAATATAGACTCCGAAGTTGTTGTTTATGACGATCAGGGGTTGTTCAGTGCCGCACGTGCGTGGTGGATGTTCAAAGCTTTTGGCTTTGATAATGTTAAAGTATTACGCGCAGGCCTACCTGCTTGGCGCAGTGCCGAGTTACCGGTGCAGCAAGGTTGGAGTGAGCCGCCAGCCCAAGGTAACTTTGTGGCGCAGCCACGAGCAGGCTACTTTATTGATGCTGAGCAAGTGCTCACGAGTATAGACCAGCGCCACATTTTATTATTGGATGCACGTCCGGCGCCACGCTTTAATGGCACGGCAGAAGAGCCCCGTGAGGGCATGCGCAGCGGACATATTCCGCACTCTGCTAACTTGCCGTATGCGCGGTTAATTAAAGACGGCGCCTTATTAGACGTTGCGGCATTGCAGCAGTGCTTTAATGACTTGGTTGCCCCAGATGTGCAGCAGTTACAATTTAGCTGTGGCTCCGGGATCACCGCTTGCATCCTTGCGCTTGCTGCCTATGAATGCGGCTATCGGAATCAACAAGTGTATGACGGCTCCTGGAGTGAATGGGGCGCCCGCCATGACTTACCAATAGAAAAGTAAAAAGGCACCCAAGGGTGCCTTTATGTTATTGGTGATAGCTTAAGCAGGTTTCTACTTCGTCTTTCGAGCCGAGAATCACCGCGACACGCTGGTGAATTTGCTGCGGCTCTACTTCCATAATCCGCTGCTCGCCCGTACTTGCCAAACCTCCAGCTTGTTCAATCAGCATAGCCATCGGGTTGGCTTCATAAAGGAGGCGAAGTTTGTAAGGCTTGTCGGGGTTTTTAGTATCGGCCGGATAGGTAAACAGGCCGCCGCGACAGAGCACGCGATGGACATCGCCGACCATGGCGGCTATCCAGCGCATATTAAAGTTTTTGCCACGTGGGCCGCTCTTACCGGCAAGTAAATCGGCGATGTATTGCTGCATCGGTGCTTGCCAATGTCGTTGGTTAGAGGCATTAATTGCGAATTCTTGGGTCTGTGCTGGCACCGAAGCAAAATCTTGCGTTAGCAAGAAGCTGCCGTGGGTTCTATCTAAGGTGAAAAGGCGAGTGCCCTTACCTGTGGTGAGCGCCAGCATCGTTGATGGGCCATATAAAACATAACCCGCCGCGACCTGTTGCTCACCTTTTTGTAGGAAAATAGCTGGATCGCTGGCATCGGCCTCTTTAGGTACGCGCATCACCGAGAAAATAGTGCCCACGAGGGAATTAATATCGGTATTAGAAGAACCATCAAGCGGGTCAAAGGCTACAATGTAGTCGGCCTCAGGGTTACCGGCTACGGTCCCTTCTTCCTCTTCAGAGGCAATGGCTTTAACATAACCTGACTCCAACAAGATATCTTTGAGGAGTTGGTTCGATAACACGTCTAGTTTCTTTTGTGTTTCACCTTGAATATTCTCATCTAAGGTGGAGCCAAGTACGCCAGAAAGAGCACCTTGACTGACTCGGAAAGAAATCTCCTTACACGCTGCTAAAATGGTGCGAATAAGGGAGATAAGATCGCGTGGGCAACCGTCTTCTAGCAATACCGGAGGGAGTCTGCGCATGCTGTTTTGTTCCTTAGTCTGTTGGGCCTAAGCGGCTGAAAATGTGAGAGAGTACCGCTCAGAATACGCTGTTTATTTATCGTGTTGCGGTTGTAGATTGGCGCCGAGCGGATATACTCAATGGCGATAATTTCTACACTCTACAAACGATACCAATAACAAAGTGAGAACCATGGTGAAACCGCAGATACTACGAATCGCACTGTTCCTCTTGTTGCTGCCTATGATAACCCAAGCGCACGCAGCAATTAAGTCTATCAGCCAGTTTACGCAAAATATGAGCAAGTATCCTGGTTATTTCACATTTTACTATGCCAATGATGAAGGCAAACTGTACTTGGAAGTAGATAAACTTAAACAGCCGTTTTTGCTGCAACAAAGCTTACCTTATGGTGTCGGTTCGAACGATATTGGATTAGATCGCGGTCAGTTGGGCAATACCTATTTGGCGCAGTTTGAGCGCATGGGTAACAAGGTGATGTTACGTGCCCTGAATAGCTATTATCGAGCCTCTAGCAGTAATCAGGCGGAACAGCAAAGCGTGCGTGAAGCGTTCGCCTCAAGCATCCTCCATGGGTTTGAAATTAAAGCGCTCACCGATACTCGGGTGGTGATTGATTATACTCCCTACCTGCTGAGTGATGTACATGGGGTGAGCCGCACTTTAGCGGCGCGTAAGCAAGGCCACTTTAACTTAGACACCTCACGTAGCGCCGTGCACATGCCGCGCAGTAAGTCTTTTGTGAACAATACCGAGTTGGAAGCGGTGCTAACGTTTAGCGGCACTAAGCCTGGTGAATACGTAAAGCAGGTCAGTGCCGACCCTTATGCGCTGACGGTGCATATGCATCATTCATTGATTGCATTGCCAGACGACAATTATCAACCGCGCGAGTTTCACCCGCAGTCGGGTTATTGGAGTATCGAGCATAAAGACTATTCGGCGCCACTGGGGGAAAGCATGTATGTACGCTATATCCCGCGCCATCGACTGGAGAAAAAACACCCGAATAAAGCCATAAGTGAAGCCGTTAAGCCCATCGTTTACTACCTTGACCCCGGGGTGCCAGAGCCGGTGCGCACAGCATTACTCGATGGTGCCAAGTGGTGGAACACAGCCTTTGAAAAGGCGGGCTACAAAAATGCCTTCCAAGTGAAAATGCTGCCTGAGCATGCCGACCCCATGGATGTGCGCTATAACGTGATTCAGTGGGTGCACCGCGCCACGAGGGGCTGGTCTTACGGTGGCTCAGTGATTGATCCGCGTACCGGAGAGATTATCAAAGGTCATGTAACCTTGGGATCGCTACGTGTACGCCAAGACATTTTAATAGCCGAAGCCTTGGCTGCCCCTTATAAAAAGGGTGATGAGGTGACCGATAAGCTACAAGCCATGGCGCTTGATCGCATCCGTCAACTCAGTGCGCATGAAATAGGCCACACCTTAGGGATCGCTCATAACTTTGCCGCCTCAAGCCATGCCCGAGCCTCGGTCATGGATTATCCGCACCCGTTAGTGGCGCTCAATCAGCAAGGTCAGTTAGATACCACCAAGGGCTATGCCAAAGGTATGGGGCTGTGGGATGAGCAAGTAATTAAATATGGCTACAGTGATTTTCGTGGCCAGGACGAAGCCGAACAGTTGCATGCTATTTTGGCGCAAAATCGTGAATTGGGGTTAGAGTTTATCTCTGATCGCGATGCCCGAGCTCAAGGCGGCGCCCACCCCAGCGGTCACCTATGGGATAATGGTGAAGACCCGGCCGCTGAGCTACAACGTGTGATGCAAGTGCGCAAACAGGCACTGGCGCGATTTGGTATCGAGAATGTCAAAGCGGGCACCTCCTTATCGCAGCTGGAGGAAGTGTTAGTGCCCTTGTATCTATTTCACCGCTATCAAGTTGAGGCGGCGGTGAAGTTAGTCGGGGGCGTTGATTACAGTTATGAAGTGCGCAGTGCGCAACCGGTACAAGGAACCCAGGTTGTTGCTCGAGAGCGCCAACAAAGTGCGTTCCAAGCGCTATTGACAACTCTCGATGCGCAGCAGTTAGTGTTACCCGAGAGTGTGGTGGCGTTGATCCCGCCGAAAGCCTATGGCGAATACCCAACCCGTGAAAGTGTAAAAGGGCGTACCGGGATCACCCTTGATGCCATGGCGCTTCCTGAGGTGGCGGCAAATCATACATTAGCACTGCTGTTTCACCCTGAACGCCTGAATCGCCTTGCCCAACAAGGGGCCCGTAGCGAGCAAGCGTTTGGGCTCGATAACTTACTTGAGCAGTTTGTTGCCCGCATCTTTGATAATGAGCATCCCAGCGCGATGGCGGCGAAAGTGCAACATCGCATTCAATGGTTGAGTGCTCAGCATTTTGTTAATTTAGTCAGTAGCGACAAAGTGGCACCTGAAGTCCAAGCTCAATTTAAGTACTACTTACGGCAAATTGCTGATGACTACCAACAAGACAAGCTGCTGGGCAGCGTGAGTAGTGGCGAGAGTGCCTTTAAACAACACCTGGCCGATGCCATTAACCAATTCTTGGAGCGCGGTCAGTGGCCGCAAAGCTTTAAACCTTTACCTATGCCGCCGGGTTCACCTATCTAAGTTATTTTGGCATCATATAGAGCCGCTCAGTATAACTAAGGTACTGAGCGGCTTTCTTTTCGCCAATGGAAAATTCTATGCACATACATATTCTCGGCATTTGCGGCACCTTTATGGGCGGTATCGCCGCTATTGCGAAGGCTTTAGGGCATCAGGTAACTGGCTGTGATGAAAATGTTTACCCACCTATGAGCACCCAACTGGAGCAGCTGGGGATTGAACTCGTACAGGGCTATGATCCGAGCCAACTTAATCCAGCTCCCGATGTGGTTATTATTGGTAACGCCATGAGTCGCGGCAACCCCTGTGTTGAGTATGTATTAGATAAAGGCTTGCGCTATACCTCTGGCCCTGAGTGGTTAAAGGAGCACCTACTGCGTGACAGTTGGGTGCTTGCTGTGGCCGGCACTCATGGTAAAACCACCACGGCTAGTATGTTAGCGTGGATACTGGAGTACGCAGGACTCAAGCCGGGCTTTCTCATTGGCGGAGTGGTGCAAAACTTTGGCGTGTCAGCGCGCCTCGGTGAGACGCCTTTTTTTGTTATTGAGGCGGATGAGTACGATACCGCATTTTTTGATAAGCGCAGCAAGTTTGTCCACTATCTGCCACGGACCTTAGTATTAAATAACTTAGAGTTTGATCACGCCGATATATTTCCAGACTTAGCGGCAATACAAACCCAGTTTCATCACCTGATGCGTACTTTACCAGGCAGCGGCAAGGTGATTTATCCGCAACAGGATAACGCCTTGGCAGAAGTGATCGACCGAGGCTGTTGGAGCGAATATGAAGTATTGGCCCCGCAGCAATGGCATTATCGTCTGCGTAGCGCCGATGGCAGCGCCTTCGACGTACTTTATCAGGGCGAAATGCAAGGCTGCGTAAACTGGCAAGCGATTGGCGAGCACAACGTGAATAACGCTTTGATGGCTATCGCCGCCGCGCGTCACGCCGGAGTGGCGGTGGCAACCAGTATTGCTGCACTCGAGCAGTTTCAATCGCCAAAACGGCGTATGGAATTAAAGGGCCAAGTAGCGGGCGTCACCGTTTATGACGATTTTGCTCATCACCCTACCGCAATTGCCACTACCCTGGCCGGGCTTCGTGCTAAGGTAGGCGATGAGCGTATTATTGCAGTGCTGGAGCCGCGTTCGAACACCATGAAAATGGGCGTGCATAAAGACACCCTGATGGCGTCATTGCAGGCAGCTGATAACTGCTTTTTATACCAGCCCCCCGGTTTGGGGTGGTCATTGACAGAGCAAGCTGACAAAGCGGGTGCGCACTGTGAACACGATATTGATACGCTAGTAGAGAACATCATTGCCGAAGCCGCGCCAAACAGCCATATATTGGTTATGAGTAATGGCGGCTTTGGCGGCATTCACCAACGTTTACTGGATGCCTTAGCGAATAAGGAAAAGGTATGAGCCAATTCAAAGAACCAATCACCTTAGCCTTTAGTGGCGCTTCAGGCGCACCCTATGGTTTGCGTTTGCTCGAAGTGTTACTTCAGCAAGGGCACCAGGTGTTTGTGTTAATTTCCAGTGCGGCGCGGGTGGTGCTCGACACCGAATCGAACATCAAACTCTCTGCGAATGAGCAAAAAGCCACTGCACAGTTGAGCGAGCGCTTTGGCGCCGAATCCGAACAACTGCAGGTGTTTGGCAAAGACAACTGGTTTAGTCCTGTGGCTTCGGGCTCGGCGGCACCGAAAAAAATGGTGGTGTGCCCATGTAGCGCTGGCGCAGTATCCGCCATTGCTGTTGGTGCCTCGGACAATCTCCTTGAGCGTGCAGCGGACGTGGTCATTAAAGAACGCGGACAGTTAATTTTAGTGCCCCGGGAAACGCCTTTTAACGAAATTCATCTTGAGAATATGCTCAAGCTATCGCGCTTAGGGGTCACTATTATGCCAGCGGCGCCGGGCTTTTATCATCAACCGCAGAGTATTGCTGAGTTGGTGGACTTTATGGTGGCGCGGATCCTCGACCACCTCGGAATCGAACAACAATTGACCTCACGTTGGGGTTATGGAGAGCAAAAGTAAATGACAGTGGCATTGAATATTGAAGGACTCACCAAAACCTATAAAAATGGCGTACAAGCAGTGAAAGGGATCGACCTGCAAGTACAGCAAGGCGACTTTTTTGCTTTGTTAGGCCCCAATGGTGCCGGTAAGTCGACCACCATCGGGGTGATTTCATCGTTAGTGAACAAAACCTCAGGTAAAGTCGAAGTATTTGGCCACAACATTGATACTGACCTAGAGGCGGCGAAGTCAGAGTTGGGCTTAGTACCACAAGAGTTCAACTTCAGTCAGTTTGAAACCCTGCAACAAATCCTGGTGAACCAGGCGGGCTATTATGGTGTGCCGCGTGGCGAAGCCCATAAACGTGCAGATAAGTACCTAAAGCAATTAGGTTTACTGGATAAAAAAGACAAACAAGCACGTAGCCTCTCCGGGGGGATGAAACGCCGATTAATGATTGCACGGGCGTTAATGCACGAGCCCAAGTTGCTTATCTTGGATGAGCCAACGGCCGGGGTTGATATCGAACTCCGACGCTCGATGTGGGACTTTTTGCGTGAAATTAACCGCCAAGGAGTGACCATTATCCTAACCACTCACTACCTCGAAGAGGCGGAGTTGCTGTGTAAAAACATCGCTATTATTGACCAAGGTATTATTGTTGAGCACACCACGATTAAAGCATTGCTAGCTAAGTTGGACAAAGAAACCTTTATTCTCGATTTGCAACAACCGGCAAAGCCGGTGAGCTTGCCTGGCTACGAATTCACCCTGAGCGATGAGCACACCGTTGAGGTGGAAGTGGCGAAATCACAAGGTTTGAATGAGGTCTTTAATGCCTTAACAGCGCAAGGCAACACGGTATTGAGTATGCGCAATAAGGCTAACCGCCTGGAAGAGTTGTTTGTGGGTTTGTTGAATCAAGAGCGAGGACAGTCTTAATGTTGAAGTATGGCGTAGCGCTAAAAAGTATTTGGATTAAAGAGTGTATTCGCTTTTTGCGTATCTGGGTGCAAACCCTTGTGCCTCCGGCGATTACCATGACCTTGTACTTCGTTATCTTTGGCAGTTTAATTGGCTCGCGTATCGGCGAAATGGGCGGCTTTACCTACATGGAGTTTATTGTCCCCGGGCTTATTATGATGTCGGTGATCACCAACTCCTACTCGAATGTGGCCTCTAGTTTTTACTCTACTAAGTTTCAAAAAAGCATTGAAGAGCTGCTGGTGGCCCCTGTGCCGAATTACATTATTGTATTGGGGTACATGGGTGGAGGTATGGCTCGTGGCATGCTCGTGGGCTTAATGGTGACCTTAGTGTCGCTGTTTTTTGTCGATATCCAAATTCATAATATATTTGTGATTGTCGCCACGGTTATTCTGACCTCAGCAGTATTCGCTCTAGGTGGATTGATCAACGCGGTTTATGCCAATAGTTTCGATGACATCAGCATCATCCCGACATTTGTGCTCACACCGTTGACCTACCTTGGCGGGGTGTTTTATTCCATTACTCTGCTACCTGAGTTTTGGCAGGGGGTGTCGCAAATCAACCCGATCATTTACATGGTTAATGCCTTTAGATTTGGCTTTTTAGGGGTGTCGGATGTCAATATTTGGGTGTCATTTGCGGTGCTGCTACTGTTTATCACCGCCTTATTTACCTTGGCACTGACTTTAATTCGCAAAGGTGTGGGGTTACGTCACTGATGGTTGATGCAAGTTCTCGCGCGATTGTTTCGAACCAGCCGAGCCTTCATGACAAGCTCGATGATATCGTCACTAAGCATCTTAATGCTGAGTTTAAAAAACCGATCGCCGCGCACACTCAGCGCGCTTTTGACGAAGTAAACGATAAAGTACAACAAGCCAATGGGCCTATCATCTTAGATTCCTGTTGTGGTGTGGGTGAAAGTACCGCCAATTTAGCTAAAGTGCACCCTGATGCCTTGATTATTGGTGTTGATAAGTCAGCGCATCGTTTGCACAAACACGACGTGCAGTACCGCCAAGATGAGGGGGGAGAGTACCTGCTAGTGCAAGCAGACTTGAATGACTTTTGGCGCTTGGCAAAGCAAGCTCAGTGGCAACCGAGTCATCATTACTTGCTCTATCCGAACCCTTGGCCCAAGGCTAAGCACATCCAACGTCGCTGGCACGGCGCTGCTATTTTCCCGACTATTGTTGCCTTAGGCGGTCGCTTAGAGCTGCGCAGCAATTGGCATATTTATGTTCGTGAGTTCGCCAGAGCATTGCAATTGGCAGGGCACCCAACGGCTGTTGAGCCTTATCATAGCGACACCGCGATCACGCCGTTTGAACGCAAGTATTGGGCAAGTGGCCAAAGCAGTTATCGTTTGGTTGTCGATTTATAAACACTAGCCGAGTGTTACTCGGCTTTTTTCTTCTCGCCAACCTTTGGCTCTTCACCTTTGAATAAACGCACCATATTAGCGCGGTGGCGAAAAATAATGACGACGGTTAAAAACGTGACAGGCAGAGTGTATAGGGGTTTAATCAACCAAGTGTATAGTGGCGCTAACGACACGGTTACCAATGCTGCCAACGACGAATAGCGAGTCAGCGCAACGACACTGGCCCAAGTAAGAATAAGCAATCCCCCGAGTGATAAACCTATCGGCAGTAAGGCCCCAAAGGCGGTGGCCACGGCTTTGCCGCCCTTAAAGCCAAAAAAGAGTGGGTAGATATGCCCTAAGCATGCGGCCACGGCAACCAAGCCTAAATAGATAGGATCTATGCCCATAAAGTAGGCTCCCCATACGGGTATGGTGCCTTTTAAAATATCAAAGCACAGCACCATCACCGCAGGCAGTCTGCCACCTAAACGATAAACATTCGTGGCACCGGGATTTTTTGAGCCCGCTTTTCTTGGGTCTGGCAACGCAAACAGATGACAAATCAGTACTGCCGATGAGACCGAGCCTAGGAGGTAGGCAAAAATGCACATTAACGCCGCTAACACTGTCATCCTTATTTTTTAATTGTACGTTTTGGGCTATTATCGCCGCTCATTGTTTATTTGAGCAGTTTGTCTGGCTCAGGGTACTGAGTTTAACGCCGCGTAGGTATCCGACCAGCTGGCATTGGAGCCGAAGAGATGGATAAAGTCTATATATCGCAACTAAAGGTCGACACCATAATAGGAGTGTACGACTTTGAGAAAGAATGTAAACAGAGCCTGTATTTTGACATCGAAATGGATTGTGATATTGCCGCTGCGGCAGCGAGCGATGACCTATCTCAGACAATAGATTATGCCGAAGTGAGCCGCCGTGTGACCGAGCACTGTATTGCGAAACCGGTCGAGCTGTTGGAAACCCTTTTAGAGCAGTTAGCGGCACTCATCCTAGCAGAGTTTGCCACCAATAAGGTGAGTATCAAGGTCAGCAAACCTGCAGCCGTACCGCAAGCACAAACGGTGGGGGTGATGATCACCCGTAGCAAGCACTAGTTATGGCGCGTATTTACATCAGCTTGGGCTCTAATATCAACAAGCGCGAAAACTTAAGCAAAGGTTTATCTGCACTACGCTATTATTTCGGCGCCTTAGAGCACTCGAGTGTGTTTGAAAGTGAAGCGGTCGGCTTTAATGGCAGTAACTTTTATAACTCGGTTGCTGGCGTCGATACCGATATGACGCTGCATCAAGTGTGCGCTTTATTAAAGCAAATTGAACGTGAGCATGGTCGTACTCCGGCAGATAAAAAGTTTAGTCCACGCACGTTGGACCTCGACTTACTCTTTTACGACGATGTGATTTGCGATACGCCAGCGCAACTACCGCGAGATGAAATTACTAAAAATGCTTTTGTGCTTTGGCCTTTATTTGAAATAGCCCCGGATTTTTACCACCCCATTGCGCAAGCGACCATCGCTGAGCTTTGGCAGGGTTATGATAAATCTCAACAAAAACTATGGAAGGTAGCTTTCGAATGACCATTCTTGCGATCATCGTTTTAGCCATTATACAGGGCCTCACTGAATTCTTACCTATTTCCAGCTCGGCACACCTTATTTTGCCATCACAGCTTTTAGGCTGGCAGGATCAAGGTTTAGCTTTTGATGTTGCCGTGCATGTCGGCTCGTTGCTGGCGGTGATGATTTATTTTCGTAAAGAGATTGGCGATATTGTTGTTGCTTGGTTTAAATCGTTTGGCTCTCAGGGCGCAAGCGATGACAGTCGTCTTGGCTGGTACATTTTGCTGGCCACAATTCCTGCTGGGTTAGCGGCGCAAGTATTTGAAGACTTGATAGAACAGCACTTACGTGCTGCTATTGTTATTGCCATTACCACCATTTTCTTCGGTCTGGTTTTGTGGTGGGCAGATTTTAAAGCCAAAGAAACTAAGAATATCTATCAGCTGAACTGGAAATCGGCTCTGTTGATTGGTATTGCGCAAGCTGTTGCGCTAATCCCGGGCACCTCGCGCTCAGGTATTACCATGACCGCCGGCCTATTTTTGGGCTTAAATAAGCAAAGCGCGGCACGCTTTTCGTTTTTACTCTCAGTGCCGGTGATTGGCGGTATGGGACTGATTAAAACGGTGCAGTTGGCGACAGGCGATACCGCGGTTGATTGGCAAGCACTGACCCTCGGTGCTGGGCTTTCATTTGTCGCCGCCTATGCTTGTATCTTCCTATTTTTAAAATACATTGAGCGCATGGGAATGCTGCCATTTGTTGTTTATCGCTTAATCTTAGGGGTAGGGCTATTGGCCTTTTTGCTTTATAGCTAGTGCTACTACCTTTTATTTAGCCCTCAAGAGCTTCGCGGATAGCCGCTAATCGCCCCTGCTGCAAAGCCGTTTTAATTGCAGCGCCACTGATCCCTTGTTGGATATAGGTTTGGGCACTGACTTGTTGAGCATGGTGCGCGGCTTGGCGTACCTGATGCTGAGTGTCGAACTGACCTAAGGTGTAGGCATCGTAACTTATCAGTAATTGATTGAGGTGCTCTGGGCGGCGCCATAAATCAATGGCATTAAATAGCTCCAGCAGTATCTCAGCATCGTATTGGGCCAGTATCTGAAGATGTTGGGCCAACAATTGAGCGCTGTGAATAAATTGATTAGGGACGCGAAAATGTTGGAAAAAGGCTTCACGTTCATCGTGACTGAGATCACACATCAGTAGTGCGAAATGGGCAGTAGCCGCTAAGCTTTGCTGGCGTGCATAGTCAATACGCGGGGTTAGCCAAGCGTGCTGTTCAGGCCAGCGAGTGGCGAGTGCAGGGCATAACTCAGTTAAAGCATGTGCCTGATACAAAGCATCAACGAAGCAGTCGATATAGCCGTCTTCCAGAGCTTTATGCCATTCTAACCAAACACGCTCGGGTGTTAAGCTTGCAAGTTCGCCACTGGCGGCTATCTCTCGCATTAGCGTTAGTGTTTCATCAGCAATCGTGAAGCCCAATTCATGGTAACGAGCGCGAAAGCGTGCGACTCGAAGTACTCGCAGCGGGTCTTCACTAAAGGCGGGGCTGACATGACGTAATATGCGTTGCTCAAGGTCCTTCTGGCCATGATAAGGGTCAATCAGTTGACCTTCAGCATCTTCAGCAATGGCATTGACTGTTAAATCGCGTCGCGCTAAGTCCTGCTCTAGTGTGATGTCTGGCGTAAAGTCGCAAATAAACCCGGTATACCCTTGTCCCTGCTTACGCTCAGTGCGTGCCAGAGCATGCTCATCCTTGGTTTTGGGATGCAAAAAAACGGGAAAGTCCCTACCTACTTGAGTAAAGCCCAGCGTCTTCATTTGCTCTACTGTCGCACCGACCACAACATAATCGTACTCTTTGACTTTGCGGCCTAATAATTTATCTCGTACTGCGCCGCCGACAAGGTAGGTTTGCATGCTCATTCCGTTATTGTGCTGTTATTAATGGTGATGATTGTATCAGAGTTTTCTCGCTGGCGTTTTTTTGTCATTATAGGCGCGATAATAAAAACGACTGTGCGCAGCGATTGCTCGGCGCAGTTAACCTGGGCGACAAACTCAAAGGACCTTGTTTGTGTATCAAGACTATTTTGGCTTAAGCGAAAAGCCGTTTTCTATTGCGCCGAATCCAGAATACTTGTATTTGAGTGAACGTCACAAAGAGGCGCTTGCCCATTTAACGCACGGGCTTGGGGAGTCAGGCGGGTTTGTATTGCTGACTGGTGAAGTGGGCACGGGGAAAACCACCGTCACTCGTTGTATGTTGGAGCAAGTGCCAGACTCTACACAGGTTGCCTTTATTCTTAACCCAACCTTATCTGAGCTGGAGTTACTGGCGAGTATTTGTGATGAGTTGGCTATTTCGTATGACTCAGAAAAAGCCACCCTGAAGGTGCTGACGGACTTAATTAAAGCGCGCTTACTGGATAATCACCAGCAAGGGCGTCATACCATGTTGATCATTGATGAAGCGCAACATCTTGCTCCACAAGTGTTAGAGCAATTGCGATTACTGACTAACCTGGAAACAAACCACAAAAAATTGCTGCAAATTATCCTTGTGGGTCAACCCGAGCTGCAAACTCTATTGCGTCGCAATGAATTGCGCCAACTTGCGCAGCGCATTACCGCGCGCTATCACTTATTGCCGTTAGCTTTGACTCAGGTGGATGCTTATATAAAACATCGTTTAAAGGTAGCAGGGGGTCGACAAACCTTGTTCGACAAAGGTGCAGTAAAGTACGTGCATCAACTTACAGGGGGGATCCCTAGGCTGATTAACTTGTTGTGTGAACGAGCTTTATTAGGAGCGTATTCGGCGCAGGTGAATCACATTAATAAGCGTATTATTGTGCAAGCTGCGCGTGAAGCCTTGCCTGAAACAGAGCAACCTCTGCCTCGCCAACAAGGTCGGTATTGGCGATTTATTTTCACCCTCGGTGGCATTATGATGCTATTTGCCTTGGGCATTGGCTTATCTTACATCATTTAAGGCAACTATTTATGTCACTGTTATTAGATGCACTCAAACAATCACAAAATCCCGGTGCACAGCTTCCCGGCGAAGGCCTTGAGCAGCAACAGGCGCTGCGTTTTTATCGACGTTTAACCTGGTCTTTGCTGTTAGTTGTTATTGTATTGATTACGTTGGCCATCGGGTATTTTGTCGGTAAGCAATGGCAGTTACATACGCAGCCTCAGGAGCACCCAAGCAAGCAAGCGAAAGCGGCGACTGAATCGCCTGTACAACGCTCAGACGCGACTGAGCAAGCGCCTACTACAGCCACGGATAGCGAGGCAAATGTGGCAACGTCCCCGGGACAAGTCAATATGCAAGCATTGCAAATGCCAGGGCAAGTGAACCCTTATCAGCAAATGGTTCCTGTGTATGTTATGCCGCAAATGACTCAACCTTATTCAGCACCTGGGGCTTACATGCAATGGGTGCCAACACAGGCTAATACCGCTATGCAAATACAGCCTCACTATCAGGCTAATATGAATACGCAAGCAGCAAACCAAGGGCAATATAGGGTGGTTGGACAGCCCATGACACAGACCCACGCTTACTCACAGTCTAAGCAAGTGAATAACGGCTACAACAATGGCTTGAGCAATCAAAATGACAGCGGTGCTGAGCGCACCTATGAGCAACAAAATGATGCTCAATTAGCTGGGGTATCTGATGATTTAAAACGCGCATTTGCCGATGCCGTGGCAGCCACTGAAAATATGGAAACCGATGATTCAGTCACCACCGCAAGTCGCGCCAGCTCAATGGCAGATCCGATAGAGCTATTGCCTGAGACCATCCAGAACCGTATTCCTAAACTTGTTTATCAAGCTCATATTTATGCCACAGAGCAAAGCAAACGGTGGATAAAAATCAATGGTTACGAACTGTATGAGGGCGATTCTGTGGGTCGTCTACGGGTCGTAGAAATTACTCCGGAGCAGAGCATTTTGAGCATTGATAACTATGAGTTTAGCCTCGAAGCGATGCAAGATTGGCCGTAGCGCTAAGCTATTAAGGGGAGGTGTGTAACACTTCCCCTAGTGGATTTTAGCGCTGCCAAAAACGTAACTGACGTAGCTGCTCGACAAATTGAGTGATATCAGTCGAGTCGAAGTCTATCCAACCCTCGTCTTTGCTTTGTCCAAGGCCAGCAGCAGAGATTAAAGGCGAGACATGCTCGGTATAACCGATAAACTTCATGTGCGCGTGAGCATCACTAATAAAGTCCTTGGCCTCAGCAATGTCAGCTAACTTTTCAGTACCTTCTTTGGTTGTTAACACGGCTATAGCGTCATACAGCACAGAAGGCCCGCCGTTGATAACTTGATCAGCCTGGTGATGATGGCCGCAGCTTGATTTTGCGCCCCCGACCTGCGCCGCTATCACTTCATAGCGTGCGCCCTCGTTATCTAATGCAGTGGTCAGCGCTTTAAAAAGTGTTAAGTCGAAACCATCACTGATTAGAATCCCCAGTTTTCGGCCAGCAAAAGTGTGCGCAGTATTTTTCAAAATACTCAATGCATCTGATGTAGGTAAATCATCTCGAGTGGGCATAGCTGCTTGTGCGGGCTCCGGCATAGTTTGCAGACGTAGACCATCGGTGACCTCATTGGCTAAGGTGGTATCAATATTAAGTAAGTGCGAGACCACGCGTTCACGAATGGCAAGGTGCTCTACTTTAGATAGCTCGAATACCAGAGCATAGTGAATATGAGCTTGCTCTATCGGCGTTTGACTGAGGTAAAACTGCCTTGCTTGACTATAGTGATCGGCAAAGGTCTCTGAACGATAACGAAGTTTATCGCCGTCTGTATGCTCTGAGGCACTTTTATATCCTGTTGTTGGACACTCTCGAGGATTATGCTCATGCTCTTGCCAAGAGTTCGGCTCATAGTTTATGCGGCCTTTAGGGTTGTGCATGGCCATATGACCATCTTGGTGAAAGTGAGCCATTGGGCATTTTGGGGCGTTCACTGGGATATGAGTAAAATTAGGGCCCCCTAAGCGCTTAGTTTGCGTATCTAGATACGAAAAATTGCGCCCCTGTAATAATGGGTCCGGAGTAAAATCTAATCCCGGGACAATGTTTTGTGTACAAAAAGCAACTTGTTCTGTTTCTGCAAAAAAGTTATCAACGGCGCGGTTGAGTACCATGCGGCCGACTATTTGCACCGGCACTTGCTCCTCGGGAATAAGCTTGGTGGCATCGAACACATCAAACTCGAACTGATCAGCAAACTCTTGGCTGAACACTTGAACCCCTAGCTCCCACTCGGGGTAGTCGCCTTTGGCAATCGATTCCCACATATCACGACGATGATAGTCGGGATCTGCGCCGTTCAGCTTCAGTGCTTCGTTCCAAACCACTGATTGCATCCCCTGTTTTGGTTTCCAATGAAATTTAACGTAGTTTTCCTCTCCCTCGGCATTGATAAACTTAAAGGTATGCACGCCAAAACCTTCCATAAAGCGCAGTGAACGGGGAATAGCGCGGTCCGACATGGCCCACATAACCATGTGCATGGACTCCGGCGTAAGACTGATAAAATCCCAAAAGTTGTCATGAGCCGTTTGTGCCTGCGGAAACCCTCTGTCCGGCTCTGCCTTGGCGCTATGAATGAGGTCTGGGAATTTCATTGCGTCTTGAATGAAAAATACCGGAATGTTATTTCCCACTAAATCCCAATTACCTTCTTGGGTATAGAATTTTACTGCAAAGCCACGAACATCACGCGCTAAATCAGGTGAGCCTTTATTGCCAGCAACAGTTGAAAAGCGAGCAAAAACTGGGGTCTTCTCACCTTTACGTTGAAATAAGTCAGCACAGGTTAATTGCGATAGTGACTCATAAGTCTCGAAGTAACCGTGCGCACCGTAACCACGAGCATGCACCACTCGTTCAGGGATACGCTCATGATCAAAATGAAATAGTTTCTCACGTAGCACATGATCTTCTAGCAGTCCTGGGCCACGCTTAGCGGCGGTCAGTGAGTTTTGATTATCACTTACCGGACAGCCTTGAGCTGTGGTCATCGTTGGATGCTTTTCTGATGCTTTTTGGTGAAGCTCACCACCACTGCCTTTATTGCCTTGGTATTTAAATGATTCAGCCATTTGCCATCCTTATTGCTCATTTCAAAAGTAGAGTGAATAATGAGTTGGTAGCAAAATAGGGACCATCACAAAGTCAGCGGGGATTGCTTGGCTTTCAGCGTTGTTTTCGTTTTTATAAGGGAATAAAATGGGAACAAGTTGCACAGGGCGCTGTAACTTTTTCAATAATACCGCTCAGCACCCTGTATAGTTCTTTTTAAGGCATCAGCGAATGCTTGAAAAAACGCATCAGGTCGATGTTGAAAAGCTCAGGTTTAACAGCTGCTTCGAGCTCTTCGTTGGCCCGAGCTCGGGTTAAATCTATATCCTCAACCTTAGTGTAGTGGGCATGTTTAGCGTTGTAGAAGGTTTTGACCTGAGGTTTGAGAGGGTCATTAGGGTTGCTGCGCGACACCACTCCCACCTTATGATTGGTGAGCTTCACCAAGGTGCCTACGGGGTGCACGCCAATGCATTGGATAAAGCGGTTTAATAACTCACCATCAAAGCTATTGGGGACACCATCTTTGAGAATTTTAAATGCCTGAATTGGGGTCATGCCTTCTTTATAAACGCGCTCGGCGGTTAGCGCATCGTAAACGTCGACTATCGATGCCATACGCACATACTGACTGATCTCCTCAGCTTTTTTGCCGAAAGGGTAGCCAGTGCCGTCAATGCGCTCATGGTGAAACCCGGCAATATCGACGGCAATGCCGGTTAGGCCTGATTGCTCTAAGATTTCTTTACTGAAGCGTGCGTGATCTTTTATGACCGCGAACTCCTGTTCAGTCAAACGCCCCGGTTTATGTAAAATCTCATCGGGGATTTTTATTTTGCCAATGTCGTGCAGTAAAGCACCAGTGGCTAACTCATGAATGGTGTCAGTATCTAGGCGCAAGTGTTTGGCGAAAATAGTCATCAAGATGGAGACATTAATAGAGTGCTCCATTAAGTAGGCATCTTTTTCCCGTAAACGAGTGAGACAGGCCAGCGCATCTTGATTGCGAAACACTGAATCCATAAAGCCTTTGGCTACGTCTTTGAAAGGTCCTACATCAATCTTACGGCCCGCTTTAATATCTTTAAAAGCTTTGCTTTGTAATTGTTTAGCTTCGCTGTATAGGCGTTGTGCTTTGTTAAGTTCGCTTTCAACGCTCACACTGCTCGCCCAAGGATCGCTGCTCTGTGGCTTTGCGGACTCCGTTGAAGTGGGTTTTGGTTGTGCTTCTTTGCTTGGCTTTTTGCGCTGTAGCGTCTTGTCAGGATCGATAATGACTTCCTGCACGCCCACTTTTTTTAACTTGTCAATCGCGGTTTGCGTTTTTACCCAGCCCTGATTTTTTATTTTCACAGAGCCTGATTGCTTGCTGACCTGAACAACAAACATACCGGGCTTAAGCTGATTGATGGAGATGGTATCGTGCATTGATTTACCGCTTTATGAACTCTTCCTTAAAACATAGCAAAGTTTCCCCTTGCTAGGTAGCAACAATTACTGCTGCAGGCAATAAAAAAGGCGCCGACGGCGCCTTTTTAATCAATAGCTTAGTTATAACTATTCGTCGTCTTCCACGAGCGTCATCAGTGACGTGTTGCCCCCTGATGCGGTGGTATCAATACTGATCGTTTTTTCGGTCAGTAGACGATTAATCAGCGTGTCGTAGTACTCGGCACTGATCACTGGCAGGATAGCGCCTTTGCGGCCCGCGAGTTGCTGCGCGAAGTAACCTAAGCGCGATGAGCGTGCGGCCACTACAGCACCGGCTAGGTGGCGGTGAGCCAAAATCGCCTGTAGCTGATTAGGTTTTGCTACCTGCAATACGCCTTCGGCAACGCCTGTGGCAACGAACTTATCTCTGAATGCTTGCGCTTCTTCATAGAACAATTCTGAGGCCACAGTGATCACTGTGTTACCAGCCGCTAATGCGGTGATGATAGAGATAGCCCAGAAATTAAAGGACGTACTCTTATCGGCATAACACACGACACAGCCACGAGGTTCGAGATGCAGAGTGTTTGATTCCCCTGTTGGCCCCGGCAGCTCTTTATGGCGTTTCATCCGCTTTTCGATACGGTTGATTTGTGCTCTGGCATCGCTCAAGGTCATTGCTAAGTCATCGGCTAGCTCATCGAGGATCTCTACCGTTGCCAACTTCGCCAGTAACTGACGCAATGCGGAAACACGATCATTCAACGCGGTGGCGCGCCAAATCTTCTCATCGCGCATTGAATTACTCATCAGCTCCTCAACCTTTTCGCTGGCGCCGGAGTAATGGTGAAGATCACGCTCATCAGGTGGCAAATCAGTCATTTGCACGTTATCAGGCGAGGCCTTCTCTTTGACCAAGCGCAATAGGTAGTTAGGGCCACCGGCTTTCGGTCCGGTGCCAGATAGGCCTCGACCACCGAAAGGTTGCACACCAACAATAGCGCCAATCATATTGCGGTTAACGTATACGTTACCGGCACGAGATTGACGAGCGACATATTGGCAGCGCTCTTCAATACGAGAGTGCACACCCATGGTCAGGCCATAGCCGGTACCATTGATTTGATCGATCACATCGTCCAACTCACTGGCTTTGTAGCGAACAATATGCACGATAGGACCAAACACTTCGCGCTTGAGCACCGATAAATCTTTGATTTCATACAGTCGCGGAGCAAAGAAGTACGCACCGTTCTCGCTGTTATTAGGAATCGCACATTCATAATGCAAGGTCGCATTGCCTTTGAGGTACTCAACATGATCGTTGAGGGTTTTCAGTGCTTTTTCATCAATTACCGGCCCGATATCGGTAGATAGGTAGGCAGGGTCGCCCACATGCAACTCGGCCAATGCGCCTTTGAGCATCTCAATCATGCCATCGGCAACATCTTCTTGAATAAATAACACGCGCAATGCTGAACAGCGCTGACCCGCGCTTTGAAAGCCAGACTTGATGACATCATCAACAACCTGTTCCGGCAGCGCCGTTGAATCGACAATCATACAGTTTTGACCGCCCGTTTCGGCAATCAAGGGCACTTGAATGTCGTTACGAGCCGCTAAAGTGCGGGAAATCAGCGTGCCTGTTTCGGTGGAACCTGTGAACATCACGGCCTGGATGCGCTCATCGGGAACAATATGCTCACCCACTTCGCTACCGCGAGCAATCACTGGCTGCACCACATGTTGTGGCAAGCCGACGGAATGCATCAGTTCAATGGCGCGCAGAGCGATAAGACTGGTTTGCTCCGCTGGCTTAGCAATCACGGTATTACCAGTAACGATAGCCGCTGCAACTTGGCCAAGGAAAATAGCCAGTGGGAAGTTCCATGGGCTAATACAGAGGATCACGCCACGTGCCTCGAAACGCTCGTCCTCAGCCAGTTCTTCGGCGCGTGCGGCATAGTAGCGGCAGAAGTCTACGGCTTCACGGACTTCATCGATGCCATCTTGGGTCACTTTCCCGGCTTCTTTTATACACAAGGCAACCAGCTCATCATGGTGGCGCTCAAGGATATCGCCGACACGACGCAATAAGTCTGCGCGCTCTTTTACTGGCGTTGCTGACCAAGAGATAAACTCTTTTTCGGCATTTTCCAATAAGGTCTTCATCTCTTCGCCACTTTGCAAATGCAATTGGCCAATGATTTCCTTGTGATTAGCAGGGTTACGCACTGCTAAATTACCCTCAGCAACCTGATCGTCGCTAATACGATGTTCTTCGAACCAGGTATCAAGGTTTTCTTTTAGCGGCGTGATGGCATTGATATCAGTCAGGTCTAAGCCTTTTGAGTTGGCGCGTTCACTACCATAAAGCTCGATAGGTAATTTGATCTGCTTGTTGTATTTATTACGCAGACCCTGCAGGGTCTCTACCGGGTCTGGCAGCAGTGCTTCTACCGGTTGCTTAGTATCAACAATGGCATTTACAAATGACGAGTTGGCGCCGTTTTCAAGTAGGCGACGTACCAAGTAAGCAAGCAAATCTTCATGCTGGCCCACTGGCGCATACACACGACATTGAATCTTTTCTTTGAGTACAATTTGGTCGTAAAGAGATTCACCCATGCCGTGTAAGCGCTGGAATTCAAAGCCGTGATGGTCACCTTTGGCGACTTCTAAAATGGTCGCTGCAGTGTAAGCATTGTGAGTGGCAAACTGTGGGAATAGCGCATCACGTGCTTCCATTAGTTTGATAGCACAGGCTTTGTACGACACATCGGTGGTAGCTTTACGGGTGAAAACCGGGAAATGGTCTAAACCGTCTTGCTGTGTGGTTTTAATCTCGGTGTCCCAGTATGCGCCTTTAACCAAACGCACCATCAGTTTACGACCTACACGACGAGCAAGTTCTGTAAGCCACTCACAAACAAAAATAGCGCGTTTTTGATAGGCTTGTACCGCCAGACCAAAACCTTGCCAGTCACCTAAATCAGGATCGCTGTATACCGCTTCAATGACATCAAGAGAAATATCTAGGCGATCGGCTTCTTCGGCGTCAACAGTGAGTCCGATATCGTATTTTTTCGCCAACAGTGCAAGCTCTTTTAGCTTGGGCACAATCTCTGACATGACGCGTTCACGGTGGGTGAACTCGTAGCGTGGATGAATTGCTGATAATTTAACGGAAATGCCGGGGCTTTTTACTGGGCCGCGACCATTGGCCGCTTTACCAATGGCATTAATTGCATTGACGTAGCTGTCGTAGTAGCGATCAGCATCCGCCATAGTGCGGGCGCCTTCGCCTAGCATGTCGTATGAGTAAACATAGCCTTTGCGCTCGGTCTCTTCGGCGCGCTCAATGGCTTCATCAATGGTTTGCCCCATAACGAACTGCTTGCCCATGATCTTCATGGCATAGTTCACTGCTTTACGGATCACCGGTTCGCCAAGGCGGCCCATGGTGCGTTTTAGCAGGCCAAACTGTTCTTCTTTGTTTTTGTCGGTGTAGTTCACCATTTTTCCGGTGACCAACAAGCCCCACGATGAGGCATTAACAAATAGCGACTCACTGCTACCTAAGTGCGAACTCCAGTCGCCATTAGCGAGTTTATCGCGAATTAAATTATCCTGTGTTTCTTTGTCTGGCACTCGCAATAGCGCTTCGGCCAAACACATCAACACCACCCCTTCCTCAGTCGACAGGGAGAACTCATTTAACAGGGCATCAATACCGTTTTGACCGTCTTGGTCTTTGCGAATATTCAATACCATTTGTCGTGCGCGCTCCCAAGCGCGACTGCGTGCCGTAACGCCTACTTCAGCCAGTGGTAAAATATGATCAATCACTTCATTTTCATCAATGCGATAGAAGTCACGGATCTTCTGGCGGATAGGGCATTCAGTAATCAAATTGCCTTCAAATAACATAAGCAACCCTCAAAATCATGGAGTCTAAAAATAGCAACTGTACCCACACCACAAGGTGAGATGGTGGGGCCTCGGTTACGACAATTACTACAGTGTAGGTCACCTCGCTGCTAAAACGCGAAGGTGAGATTGCACTCAATATGAATACATATTCGCGGGCATTCTAATGAAAATGCCGCAGAATATGCTGGTTTAATTTTTCGAAATACGATAATTTACAGGGCATATTTCTTCGTTGTCCGTATAAAATGCTGCTATGTCTTTAACAGCTAAACCTCGCACCTTAGACCGAATCGATCTCGCTATTCTCGACGTTTTACAACGCAATGGTCGGATCTCTAACGTCAATTTAGCTAAGCAAGTTAACCTCAGTCCTAGCCCTTGCCTCGACCGTGTAAAACGGCTCGAATCAGAAGGCTTTATTGAAGGCTATCATGCTAAGCTCAGTGAGCAAAAATTAAACCAAAGTTTATTGGCCCATGTGCAGGTGTCGTTAGTGACATCTAATACTTCGGTATTTAAAACTTTTAAAGAGCATATCCTCAATACACCACAAGTAGTGGAGTGCGATATGGTTGCTGGAGGCTACGACTACTTACTCAAGGTGCGTGTCAGTGATATGAACGAATACCGCCAAGTACTGGGAGATTTAGTGGACATTCCTGGAGTCGGTACGCATCATACGTATATGGTGATTGAAAAAGTAAAAGAAGATACCGGGCTTAGTATCGAGCTGTGAATGCCCTGAGCATGCAAACACAAGCTGTAATATAGAGTTTACGAATAGCGCTATTAGCGGCTGGCAAAAAAAAGAGCACCTAGGTGCTCTTTTTGGCTCAATGCAAATTGAAAATAATGATTATGCCCATCCGTCATAGCGCTTGCGGCGCGACAAGATAACGGTGAGGATTATTCCTAAGAATAGACCAATAAATGCAATTGCCCCACCGTAGGTGAGTAACTGTCGCTTTTCTTTGGCCTTTAAACCTTGTTGTTTAGCATTAAGCGCGTCGCGCTCGGCAATCGCTTGATCTAGTTGAGCTTGCAACTGCTGAGCTTGCTCCTGCAAGTCGCGATTCAGCGTTTGTAGCTCGGGAAGCTGTGCTTGGGCATTGCGCAATGCCTGTTGAGTTTGTGCCAGCTGCTCACCAAGTTCCTGATATTGAATCTTTAAGCTTTTATCTTGGTTGATGAACTTAGTTTCAACCCAGCCTTGGCGCTGTTTATCATCGATTATCTCGATAAAGCCGTTATTTTCTTCACCGCTCACCAGTGTCACTGGCGTGCCCGCATCAACTGAACCTAAAATGCGGTAGTTTTTACCTGCTCCAGAGTGCATAAAGATATACAGTTCATCACTGATATAGGCGGTGCCTTGTTCTGCGTGTGCTGCGGTGGTGAACAATGCGCTGAGCATAAAAGCAAGCGCGACACAGGCGTGTTTGACCATCCAACTTAACCTTGTTTTACGTAAATAATTTCTCCAATCCCAGCATAGTATGGGTTGGCGCAGTGATTGGCAAGGGTGATTTTGTAACTCACCGACGCTAGTAAAGGGGCAAAATAGCACGGCCAAATGGCAAAATGTTTGCATTCGTAGGCGGCTTTGTTTATGTTGTGCTTTTGACGATTTCATTGGTCTTCCTATAGCGCATGGACACTGAGATAGAGCTTAAGTTTTTAGTTTCCGAGGCGGTGATACCGTCCATACCCGCACTCATTACCCAGTTTGCAAAAACCGTAAAAAATAAACCCGCACGCAACCTGCAAAATGCTTATTTCGACACCCCGAGCCGAGAGCTTAGAGCATTAGATATTGGTCTTCGTACTCGCTGTTGTGACGGCGTTTGTGAGCAAACCATTAAGCTTGCAGGTGAGAACGTGGGTGGGCTGCACCAGCGTCCAGAGTACAATTTGCCTATTGACGGAAATCGTCCAGAGCTGCACGACTTTGATGCCAGTATTTGGCCTCATGGGGTGCAAGTGGACGCGTTAGCCGACAATCTCTATCCGCTATTTAGTACTAACTTTATTCGTCGCACTTGGTTAGTTGAAACCCAAGCAGGGACTGAAATTGAAGTGGTGCTGGATAAGGGTGAGGTATCGGCCAACGCCAATGTAGAGCCGATTTGCGAGCTTGAGATTGAATTAGTAAAGGGTGAGCGCAGTGAGCTGTTTTCCCTAGCTGAAAAATTAATCGATAACCTGCCTCTACGCATGGGTTATTACTCAAAGGCAGCTCGAGGTTATCGGCTGGCGGACGATCAGCCGCTCAAAGCCAGTAAAGAGATTGGCCTTGTGCCGCTGAGCAACGATGACAGCCAAGAGCGGGCACTGGAGAAGTGCTTGAGTTATGGCATTGCTTTTGTACAAAAACACGAACAATGTTATTTCCAAAAGCCGACCCTTAAAACACTGAAACGGGTAACCGACGGTGTCAGTCTTATTCGCCATAGTTTGTGGTTATTCAGCGATATCGTTGAAAAACAAGCGACCGAGCGTCTGCGCGGCGAACTTAAGTGGTTACTGAGCGAATTAAGTTGGGTCGAGACGGCGATTCAACTGAAGACCTTTACCTCGAAAAAGCATGCTTATTATAAGAAAATCAATGCAGCACCAGAGCTAACTCAGGTGATAGGCGATTTAAAATCCATCCAACCAAGCATTGACGATGTCCAGGCTATATTTACTAGCACGCGCTATAACCTGCTGTTGTTAGATTTAACAATCTGGTTGACCGAGCGAGGGTGGCGACAATCATGGGGGCAAGCGCAACTCCAGGCTGGTGAGCAGCCAATTCATGATCTGGCGGCACGGCTACTCGACTATGATTGGCAGGAAATGAAAGAGCTCGTTGAGCCTCAACAGCCGCTAGCCAGCGAGCAGTACTTACAGCTGAAGCAGCGCTTGGAACGCAATCTTTTAAGTGGCTGTTGTTTGGGCGCATTGTTTGATGAGTCTTTGCGCATGAGCTTTCGGGCGCCATGGCTAGATATTGTGCACGGCACTTTTGAATTATTCACCCTCGATTACCTTGGTCAGCTGTGCCAAGGTAATGAGAGCGAGCAATTCATCAAAATTCAGGCTTGGTTGACGCAAAAAACCGATAGTCTGTTGAGTGCCATGGAGCAAAGCCGAGAAGCGACTCGTGATGTTCAACCTTATTGGCGCGATTAGCCTACTTAGCCTCAGCTTTGCAGCTGGGGCTGAAATCCAACCTTGGCGGAATTATAAAAACCTCCCTGATTTGAAAGTGGTCTATACCGTCAGTAAAGATGGTATCTACCATATTTATGCTGAGCTTTTCGTTGCCGACGCCCGCACAGCTCAGTTACTGACGCTACTGTATAACACCCAACAAGCATCGCAGTGGTTGCATGCAGTACAAGAAGTTCGTCTTTTGCACTCGCAAGGTAATCGCAACCGCGTATACACGGTGATTAATTCGCCTTGGCCCGTTGCTGATAGGGAGCTCTATACACAAAGTTGCTATCAGCGTGTCAATAACTATACCACTGAGTTACGGGTGCATGCCTATAACCCAAATATCGCTCGTAAAAGTGATAGGGTACGCATCACAACCTTGACTGCTAACTGGCGAATGACGCAGCAAGACGACGGCTTACTTATCCGCTATCAGGTTTTTGCCGACCCAGGTGGTAAGCTTCCACGCTGGCTCAGTAATAAAGTATCGTTGAAAAGTGTATCTAAAACTATGATGAGCTTGAAAAGTCAGTTAGCAGCAGTACAGGCTCTGCAAGTCGCGCCAATCAGTGCCGGCGATTGCGGCGAGGATTAACTGCCGAGAGTGGGGTTATAGCTATAAAAAAAGCGCCATATAGGCGCTTTTCAATTAACTTATAGGTCATTCACTTATAATCCAGCGTCGGCTTTAAGTGCCTGTGCTTTATCGGTCGCTTCCCATGGGAATTCATTGCGACCAAAGTGGCCGTAAGCCGCTGTAGGCTGATAAATCGGACGCTCTAAATCAAGCATTTGAATTAAACCATAAGGACGTAAGTCGAAATGCTTGCGGATCAGTTCGATTAAACGCGTTTCGTCTAATTTGCCGGTGCCAAAGGTTTCAACACTGATGGAGGTTGGCTCGGCAACGCCAATGGCATAAGACACTTGGATTTCGCATTTATCGGCCAGGCCGGCCGCGACTATATTTTTAGCAACGTAACGTGCTGCGTAAGCGGCAGAGCGGTCCACTTTCGATGGATCTTTACCTGAGAATGCGCCACCACCGTGACGTGCCATACCGCCATAAGTATCAACGATGATTTTACGACCAGTTAAGCCGCAATCCCCCATCGGGCCACCGATCACGAAGCGTCCAGTGGGGTTAATGAAGAACTTAGTCGCATCGGTAATAAGCTCTGCCGGTAGCGTTGGTTTGATAATGGTCTCCATGACCGCTTCAACCAAGTCATCTTGCGCAATAGAATCGCAGTGTTGCGTTGACAGCACGACGGCATCGATACCAACGGCCTTGCCATTCTCATAAGCAAAGGTTACCTGTGACTTGGCGTCTGGACGTAACCAGGGTAATTCACCATTTTTGCGCACTTCGGCTTGGCGTTGTACCAAGCGGTGTGAATAGGTAATGGGCGCTGGCATCAATACGTCGGTCTCATTACAGGCATAACCAAACATCAAGCCTTGGTCACCTGCACCTTGCTCTTCTGGACGAGCGCGGTCAACACCTTGATTAATATCAGGAGACTGCTTACCAATGGTGTTTAGAATTGCACATGAGTCGGCATCGAAGCCCATATCGGAATGGGTGTAGCCGATTTCACGCACGGTTTTGCGCGTTAACTCTTCAATATCGACCCAAGCACTGGTTGTGACTTCACCACCGACCATCACCATACCGGTCTTCACATAGGTTTCGCAGGCTACACGGGCATGGGGATCTTGCGCCAAAATAGCATCGAGTACCGCATCAGAAATTTGGTCAGCGATTTTATCCGGGTGTCCTTCAGACACAGACTCAGAAGTAAATAAATGTTTTGCCATAAGTTTCTGCTCACAAGTATCGCGCTTCCCAAGATCATACCAGCCACTGGGTTGAGCGCAGCATAAATTAAGGCGCGTATTCTAGCTAAATCACAGGTGATTTCCTAGCTTTTTACGCCTAGACGTCTAAATAAAATTGATTGTATAGCGGTCTTTTGACCTTTATTGCTTGGTGTTTTTGTACTCTTTTAGTTGTCAGTATTTTTATTCGTTATGAGTAATTCTAAAGTTACTCGTTCGATGCCCAATTTTTAATTGCAGGGGGCAGATGAATAAGTAAGAATGGGCTTTCGTCTTATTCTTTACCCGCGCCAGCATGAGCGCGAGTGAAGCCCCAGCGCAAATACATTTAAAGGTAGGAGAATTCATGCCATCACGCAAAGAACTTGCAAACGCCATTCGCGTGCTTTCCATGGACGCGGTTCAACAAGCTAAATCAGGTCATCCGGGTGCCCCGATGGGCATGGCCGATATCGCCGAAGTACTGTGGCGCGATTATCTTAAGCATAACCCGAGCAACCCTAACTGGGCTGACCGTGACCGATTTATTCTCTCAAATGGCCACGGTTCAATGCTGATTTATTCGCTTTTACACTTAAGCGGCTATGATCTTCCTATTGAGGAAATTAAAAACTTCCGTCAGCTTCATTCAAAAACTCCGGGCCACCCTGAATACGGTTATGCTCCGGGTATTGAGACTACTACGGGCCCGCTTGGACAGGGGATCACCAATGCGGTAGGAATGGCAATCGCGGAGAAAGCCCTTGCTGCTCAATTTAATCGCGCTGACCATGAAATTGTTGATCACTATACTTACGCTTTTATGGGCGACGGCTGCTTGATGGAAGGGATTTCTCACGAGGCGTGTTCGCTTGCAGGAACTCTAGGCCTTGGTAAGTTGATTGCGTTTTGGGACGACAACGGTATTTCCATTGATGGTGAGGTTGAAGGCTGGTTTAGTGACGACACTCCCGCGCGTTTTGAGTCTTACGGCTGGCACGTGGTTCGTAATGTGGATGGTCACGATAGCGAGGCTATTCGCGCTGCTATTGATGAAGGCCGCGCCCAAGGTGACAAGCCAACGCTTATCTGTTGTAAAACAGTGATTGGTTACGGCTCTCCGAATAAATCAGGAAGCCATGATTGCCACGGTGCACCGTTGGGCGATGATGAAATTAAAGCTGCTCGCGAGTTCTTAGGTTGGTCTCATGACGCCTTTGCGATTCCTGATGATATCTATCAACAGTGGGATGCCAAAGAAAAGGGCACGCAAGCAGAGCAAAGTTGGCAGGATAAGTTTGCGGCATACAAAGCGGCATATCCAGAGCTTGCTGCGGAGTTTGAACGTCGCCAAAATGGTGAATTGCCTGCTGATTGGGCCGAGAAGTCACAAGCCTATATTGAGCAGTTACAAGCAAACCCTGATAGCCCTGCAACACGTAAGGCATCGCAAAATGCCTTAAATACCTTTGGCCCAATGCTACCTGAGTTTATGGGCGGCTCAGCCGATTTGGCAGGGTCGAACTTAACGATTTGGAGTGGTTCAAAAGGCCTTAGTAAAGACGACGCGTCAGGTAACTATATTTTCTATGGGGTGCGTGAATTTGGCATGTCAGCCATTATGAATGGTATTGCCTTGCACAAAGGCTTCATTCCTTACGGTGCTACTTTCTTAATGTTTATGGAGTATGCGCGTAATGCGGTACGCATGGCCGCACTCATGAAGACGCCTAGCATTTTCGTTTACACCCACGATTCCATCGGCCTGGGTGAAGATGGACCGACTCACCAACCGGTTGAGCAAATGGCGAGCCTACGTTATACACCGAATCTAGTGAATTGGCGCCCATGTGACCAAGTTGAATCAGCCATTGCGTGGCAGCAAGCGATAGAGCGCAAAGACGGACCAACGTCGCTGGTCTTTACGCGTCAAGGTCTTGCTCAGCAAGCACGCGATGCGCAGCAGCTTGCTGATGTGAAAAAAGGTGGGTATGTATTAACCTGTGATGGCGAGCCAGAAGTTATCCTGATTGCCACAGGCTCGGAAGTACAACTTGCTATGGATGCAGCTTCTGAGCTTCGCGCTCAAGGTCGTCAGGTACGCGTGGTATCTATGCCATCAACGGACTTATTCGATCAACAAGACGCACAGTACAAAGAAAGTGTCCTACCCAGCAGTGTGACTCGCCGTGTCGCCGTAGAGGCGGGTATAGCCGACTTCTGGTACAAGTATGTTGGTTTGAATGGCAAAGTTATCGGCATGACTAGCTTTGGTGAATCAGCGCCAGCGGGCGAATTGTTTAAGCACTTTGGCTTCACCGTAGACAATGTGGTTGCGGCCGCCAACAGTCAGTTTTAAATAATTAGAGACGTAAAAAAACCCGCGAACTTCGCGGGTTTTTTGTTTGAAGATAAGCCTGTATTAGCAGTTTGTTTCTTCTGCACCGGCGTTTTCTTTAACATTCTCACACGCGTCTTCGACCGCGTTTTGAGTGTCTGTGATCGCCTCATCAATCTTTTCACCTGCCTCTTCGGCACCGCCACTGTCTTCACAGCCCATAGCGAATACTGCGGCAAATAATGTAGCGATAAATGCTTTTGTTGCTGAATGATTAAACATAGAACTCTCCTTGAATATTAACTCTTTAAATCTGGATTCAAAAAACGTGTTTTGGTTGCGGTCGCGGGTTTCATCCCGCCTGTGACCGCTTGTGCTGTAAAATTAATAACTACCTTGGCGCTTTACCACGAATGGCGCCAGCAACAAGGGAGATAACCAGCAGTACCAAGAACACAAAGAAAATAATTTTAGCGATGCCAGCGGCTGCGCCAGCAATGCCACCGAAACCTAAAAGTGCTGCGACCAAAGCGATAACTAAAAATGCAATTGACCAACCTAACATAATGTACCCTCCATAGATTTGCGTTTCGGAATATACGTTGCTAAGTCCATGCCAACTTTTAAGGTATTGATTTTAATGGATTTGTTGTTTTTTGTGGACTAGGGGAAAAGAAAAGCTTTCACTGTTTGTGTAAAAGATACAGATTAATTTTATGTTCATAGAACAAGCACTTGGGCAGGTGCTGAATACGGAGGAGGTGGTTTATCGGCACCAGAACTCAGTCATCAGCAGCCATGCCACCTATGATTGTTTTAGAGGCCTCTACTCTTCCTCGGTTACACTTTTTTTATCGGCCTGAGCAAGTCGAATTGTGCGCTGCTGCACTAGCTGAGATAAAGGCACAAGTTGGAAACCTTCGCCCTCGAGCTCTTGCAATGCCTGTTGCAAAAACGCAAACGTTTCGGGGTAGGGGTGAGCAATTGCAACTGCGTAGTCATACTGATCGGCGAGAGTCTTTAGCTGCTCAAAACGATAACGTAGTTGCTGCTCGGTGGTGATATTATCGAGAAAAACATGGCGAGCAATATTGCTGACACCGTATAGCCCTGCAATTGTTTGCGCTTTTGAATTGGGAGTTGTTTTACTGTCGAGAAAAAACAAATCCTGCTCTTTTAGCACTTCCATAGTCCAGCTCATCGGCGCATTTTGCTGGGTTAGCAGCGAGCCCATGTGATTATTGACGCCGCGCGCATTGGGTAGGCTGGCTAATGCCTTGCGTAGCTCGTGTTGGAAAGCTTCTTTTGACATATCCATTGTCAGCCCCCCAGGCCCTAACGCTTTACCGTTTATAGCTTGCATGGGGGCATGCAAAAGCACCTCTTTATCTAAGGCCCCTGCCTGCTGAGCAAAGTGAGTGGCGTAAGGAGTAAAAGGGAGCACCGAGTAAGTTACAGCGCCAGGCAAGTGCAAGGCAGCCATGTCATTACGATGATAGCCTATGTCATCAATGACAATAGCGATTTGCTTCGCATGTACTGGTGATAAGAGCACCAGCACACACAACGTAGTCCATATTAAAAAGCGCACAATGTGTTTTTATCTTTGTTGATGATTAGTGTGCAGGCCCGTGCTTAAAGCCGAGCCTGCGTTTTTATTGTTCTAATAGTTGCTGAGCTTTTAGTAATTGTTTATCAAGCAGTGCGGTTAAGTTTTTATGCGCACTTTGCCCCTCAGCTAAGCTGATTATAACTTCTTTATTTGATTGCGAAAGGGCAGGTTGCAATATCGGCACATCAGGTACGATGCCAGTCCCCTCAATGGACACGCCAGAGGGCGTATAGTACTTCGCTGTAGTCAGCTTCAAAGCACTGCGGCCATCGCCTAAGGGGATCAATGACTGCACCGACCCTTTACCATAGGAGCGAGTCCCTACCACGGTTGCCCGGTCATTATCCTTGAGCGCGCCGGCAACAATTTCTGCAGCGGAAGCTGAGCCCTCATTGATCAGCACGACCATGGGGGCGCCTTGAATTATGTCCCCTGCTTTTGCTTCAAAGCGTTGATTAGCCTCCACAAAGCGACCTCGAGTGGAGACAATAACACCTTTAGACAAAAATAAATCGGCAATGGCAATGGCACTGTCGAGGGTACCGCCTGGGTTATCACGCAGGTCAATGAGCAAACCGTTGAGTGTGGCGCCGTTGGCGTTTTGCATCATGGTGATGTGACGCGCGACATCATGAAAACTATGATTGTTGAAGCTATTAATGCGTAAGTAGCCCATGCCATTGGCCTTAAGCTCACTGGCAACGCTTTCAATGTGGATAGGCTGACGGGTAAGCTGAAAGTCGAGGCGTTGTGAGTGGCCTGCGCGAGCAACGGCTAAATGCACTTGCCCATCTTCACGACTGCTGATCAGAGCAGAGACTTCTTCTAAAGTAGTATTATTCACCTTAGTGCCATTGATAGACACGATAACATCACCACGTTGTAAGCCAGCGGCCCGGGCGGGTGAGTTGGGTAGGGCGGAGATCACCACTACATGTTTGTCACGCTGTTCTACCTCGATTCCCAGGCCCTTGTATTGGCCATTGGTGACATCGAATAATCGTTTTAACTCTTGCTCATCAAGGAACTCGCTATATGGATCAAGCTCTTGTAATAAACTGCTGAGTACATGTTGGTCTAACTTGTCGCGGTCCACTTCCTCGACGTAGTAGTTGTTGATGTGAAAAAGCACTTCATCGAGTTGGCTGTCCTTTGCCAATGAAGCAGGCGCTAGTACCACTAAGGCTAAAAAACTGAGCCCTAGTAACAAGCGCTTGTATAGGTAAGTTGTGAATACAAACATCGGCTGCCCCCTTGAGGTGCAGCCTCTATTCAATTAGGAGGACTTGCACCATGTCGTTGGGTTAACGGCACGTCCTTTGTGGCGTATTTCAAAGTATAGACCAGGATCAATTTGACCGCCGCTCTGGCCTACTAAAGCGATTGTTTCGCCTTTATAAACTGGATCGCCCACTTCTTTAAGTAATGCTTGAGCGTGGCCGTATAGGCTCATATAACCCTTGCCGTGATCGACCACCATGACCCAACCAAAACCTCTTAGCCAGTCAGCAAAGACCACTTGGCCATCCTCTATACTGGTTATACTGCTCCCTTCACTGGCTGCGATCACCACCCCTTTCCAATTGAACCCTTGGCGTTTACGGGTGCCAAAGCGGTGGGTAAGCTTACCCCGTGTCGGCCAAGTTAATTTTCCTTTACTGCTACCCAGACCTAACATAGCTACTTGGCGGTCTTTACTGCGCTCTAGCTCCGCTAGGGTATCCAGTAAGGTCTGCTCATTATCTTTTAAATACGCTATTGAGCTTTGCAGTTGATTTAATTTACCTTGTAGCTCTTGGACCTGAGATTGACGTTGTGCTTTAGCTGCAACTAATTGCTGTTGCTGCTGTTGTTCTTGCTCGCGTAGCTTCGCCAGTTGTTGTCTGTTTTGTTGCAGCGCTGCTTGGTTTTGCGCTATTTCACGCATTGTCTGTTGTAACGCTTCAAGCTGTTGCAAACGAGCTTTGTTGAAATAGTCGTAATAGCTAATGGTGCGCTCTAACTTGGCTGTGTCTTGTTGGTTTAACAGCATCTTTGAATAATCATGCCCACCCACCATGTAGGCGCTCTTTACTTGGGCTGCAAGTACTTTATCAAGCTTTTTACGACGCGACTCCAGCTGTTCAGCCTGTTGTTGTAACTTTTGGTGTTGCCGTTCGTTGTCTGCGAGCTTGTTATCGAGCGCACGTAACTCCTTTGCATTTGCAGCGATAGCTTGCTCTGAGTTCTTGAGTTGGCTCTGTAACTTATCCAGCGAGCGTTGCTGCTGCTGATAATTCTGTTGGCTCTTTTTTAATTCTTGTTGGACTTCGGTTAAGTCTTGCTTGGTGCGGTTCTCGTTAGCAAAGCTATTGAAGCTTAGCAACGCCAAAAGTGTCGCGCACAGCAGCGACACCTTTTGACGTTTGTGACTCAATAAAACCATCGGCATCGAGGTTACTTAAGACGCATGATGGGTGAACCAGTCATTTCTTCTGGCTGCTCCATGCCCAGTAGATGCAACATAGTGGGAGCTACGTCACTGAGCGTTTTGCCATCAATAGCTTGAGCATCACGGCCAACGTAAATGAATGGCACAGGCTCGCTGGTGTGGGCGGTATGCGCTTGACCAGTCTGTGGGTTTACCATTTGCTCGGCATTACCATGATCGGCGGTAATTAAGGCCTCGCCACCGACTTGCTCTAACGCTTCCACCACGCGGCCAATACAGCTGTCCACCGCTTCACAAGCTTTTACGGCTGCTGCAAATACGCCTGAGTGGCCAACCATATCGCCATTAGGATAATTACACACAATGACGTCATACTTGTTGCTTTGAATAGCCGCCACTAGTTTGTCGGTTAGCAATTGAGAGTTCATTTCTGGTTGTAAGTCATAGGTAGCAACATCCGGCGAGGGTATAAGCTCACGGCTTTCACCATCAAACTCTTGCTCCCGACCGCCGCTGAAAAAGAAGGTCACATGAGCGTACTTTTCTGTTTCTGAAATGCGTAATTGTGTTTTGTTATGTTTGGCAAGCCACTCACCCAGCACATTATTGAGTGGCTCTGGTGGAAATGCCACAGGCGCCTTGATGTCTGCAGCATACTCAGTCAGCATAACGAAACCGCTTAATTGCGGCGCTTTCTTTTTACTGAAGCCGTTAAATTCGGCATCAACAAAAGCGCGACTCATCTGCCGCGCTCGATCTGCTCGGAAGTTCATAAATAACACTGCATCACCATCATTGATGGTTGCGGGGCTATCGCCAATGGTTGTTGCTTTTACAAATTCATCATTCTCATCACGTTCATAGGCTGCATGTAAAGCTGACACTGCATCTACGGCTTGATAGTCAGCTTCGCCGAGGACCATTAAGTTATAGGCACTTTCGATGCGATCCCAGCGATTATCACGATCCATAGCGAAGTAACGCCCAACAACACTGGCGATACGACCTTTACCGAGGCGCGCGAAGGTTTCATCGATGCGTTTAAGTGATGCTTCAGCACTGCGTGGAGGCGTATCACGACCATCTAAAAAGGCATGCACATAAATATGCTCAGCGCCGCGCTCGGCCGCCAGCTCAATAGCGGCAATAATATGTTCTTCGTGGCTATGGACGCCACCTGGGCTTAACAGCCCCATCAGATGGACTGCTTTGTTCGCTGTTACGGCATTATCTATCGCAGTGGTAAGCGCTTTATTATCAGCAAATGTTCCATCGTCGATGGCTTTGGTAATGCGGGTAAAATCTTGATATACCACACGCCCAGCACCGAGGTTAACATGGCCTACTTCAGAGTTGCCCATTTGCCCATCAGGCAAACCAACATCCATGCCAGAACCGGAAATCAGAGTGTGCGGGCGCTGCTCCCAAAGCTTATCTAAAACGGGGGTGTTGGCGGCTAAAATCGCATTACTTTCGCTGTTTTCACGGTAACCCCAACCGTCCAGAATCATCAGTACGAGAGGTTTCTTTGGCTGTGTCATTGGATCTCCTGCTAGTGTCGGCACGACAAATGAATTGCTTGATAATAATTATTAAGAATACAGCTCCATGGATGTTCACTGTGACCACAGAACTGCGCTCTTATAATGTATCCTACCGTTTTTTATCCGCCTTAGCAGTAGAAAATATTTCATCAATTGGTAAGTCGAAGGCAAGTGTGTATACTTGTGCCGCCCGCAAGGTTTGAACAATACAGTAAGACGTATGGAACAATACATAGAATTTATCGGAAACCATCCTATTTTAAGCATCATTTGGCTAGCGATTGTCGCGATGTTGATATCGGGGTGGTTTAAAAGTAAGTTTTCTGCCATCAAGCAGATTAATCCACAGCAATTAACCCTTTTAGTGAATCGTGAAGATGCCGTAGTAACGGATATTCGCGCGCAAAAGGACTACAACGCTGGGCATATCTCTAATGCCGTGCACCTGAGCGCTGAAAAAGCAAAGCAGGGTGACTTTAGTGCGCTTGAAAAGTACAAAAGCAAACCCATTATATTGGTATGTGCGACAGGCATGACGGCTTCAGGTATTGCCAATGGCTTGAATAAAGCAGGCTTTGAAAGCGTATTTATTTTGTCAGGTGGAATGCAATCTTGGCAAAGCGCAGGTCTGCCTGTGGTATCAGGCCGATAACTTTATTAGGAAGCATTTATGAGTAACGTTGTATTATACACTAAAGCCTATTGCCCCTTTTGTCAGCGTGCGAAAGCCTTGCTGGATAAAAAAGAGGTAACTTACACTGAGTTTGATATTGGTGTACAACCAGAGCTACGCGATGAAATGCTCACCCGCGCAAATGGCGCGCACACGGTGCCGCAGATTTTCATTGGTGAGCATCATGTGGGTGGCTGTGATGATATGATGGCGTTAGAAGCCAGTGGCGAATTAAACACCCTGCTAAACGCGTAATTGCTTGCGAACATATATGCTGCCGCGTCCTCACGCGGCTAATTTATTGCAAAAAGAATATTGATAGGAACAACAATGGAAGAACAAAATCAAGGCGCAGCACAAGAACAACAGGCGCAATTCTCTATTCAACGTATCTACACCAAAGATATCTCTTTCGAGACACCTAACTCACCTGAAATTTTCCAAAAAGAATGGAAGCCTGAAGTAAAGTTAGATTTGGATACTCGCTCAAACAAACTTGATAACGGTATTTTTGAAGTTGTATTAGCGTTAACTGTTACAGCAACGCTAGGTGAAGAGACGGCTTTCCTTTGTGAAATCCAGCAAGCAGGTATTTTCGCTATTGGTGAAATGGAAGAGGTGCAAACAGCACACATGCTTGGCGCTTTCTGCCCGAATGTATTGTTCCCGTATGCGCGTGAAGCTGTATCAAACTTGGTGAATCGTGGTACTTTCCCACAGCTGAACCTAGCACCAGTGAACTTCGATGCGCTATTTGCCCAGTACATGCAGCAACGTGCTGCTGAGCAAGCTGACGCATAAGTCATGACCACTTCAGCATCCAGCGCTGTAACGGTTTTAGGGGCAGGGTCTTATGGCACCGCCCTTGCTATTTGTTTTGCTCGAAACGGTCACAAAGTGACTCTTTGGGGACGCAACAGCGATCATATACAGCGTTTAGCCGATGAGCGAAAAAATCAGCAGTACCTCGGTGATATCGCTTTTCCTGATAGCCTAGAGATGCAAAGTGATTTGCAAACAGCTGTTGCCAGTAGCGACATCGTTTTGGTGGTCGTACCTAGCCATGCTTTTGCGGATCTATTGCAGACCATCGCACCCATGCTACGTAGCAATGCCAAGGTTGCCTGGGCAACGAAAGGTTTGGAACCGAACACCGGTCGTCTTCTTCAAGATGTTGCTAAGCAGCATCTTGGCGAAGATATGGATTTAGCGGTGTTATCGGGGCCAACCTTTGCTAAAGAAATGGCCGCCGGTCTACCTACCGCTATTTCCGTATCGGCCACCAGTGATGAGTTTTGTGAACGCTTATCGGGTTTGTTGCACTGTGGACGCTCGTTCCGGGTTTATCGAAACAATGATTTCATTGGTATCCAATTAGGTGGGGCGGTGAAAAATGTTATTGCGATAGGCGCCGGGATTTCTGATGGCTTTGGTTTTGGTGCCAATGCTCGAACCGCGTTGATCACACGTGGGCTTGCGGAGTTATGCCGATTGGGTTGTGCACTGGGTGCCAAATCGGAAACCTTTATGGGCATGGCAGGTTTAGGTGATTTGATTCTTACCTGTACCGACAATCAATCGCGCAACCGTCGCTTTGGCTTAGCTTTAGGGCAGGGGCTCGATGTCGACTCTGCGCAGCAACAAATAGGCCAGGTCGTAGAAGGGTACCGTAACACCAAAGAAGTGTATATGCTGGCTAAACGCAGCGGTATCGAGATGCCAATTACTGAGCAAATTTACCAAGTCTTATATGAAAATAAGAACGTAAAAGAAGCTGCTATGGCTCTTTTAGGGCGCGAGCAGCGTGCAGAGTGAGCACTAAAATGAAGTAAAAAGCGCCAATGCAATCGCATGGCGCTTTTTTTATGAGCAAATTCGACTATATTGGAAAGGGATTCCCAACGGATTAATACCATGGCACAGGCGAAAAAAGCAGATAGCGAACGCCGCAGTGGTCAAAGGACGTTTCGCGAACATTATGCGAACTTGACCGGCGAACAGGTAGATAAGGTATATGCGCTCACCAAAATGGGCTTTGAGCTCGAGTTTGTTCGTACCATCAGTAAACACCGGCGGTTGGCGGTGCTGCGCCGCGATGATGAATTGGTCAGCGTAAATCACACTGGCGAGTGTAACTTTTCTCCACAGATCAACTTGCGCAGTGATTCTTAGCCTCTTAACATGCAGGCACAATCAAGTTAATAAACGAAAAACATGGATATAGATGATCTGGGCGTATGCAAACAGGCGCAGCAGTTGCCGTGTTCGCATTATGATGAGCGTCCGCAAAGTGAAGTGTCCTTACTGGTGATTCACTGCATTTCACTGCCTGAGGGCCAGTACGGTACACCCTATATTGATGATTTATTCGCAGGGCAGATCGATTGCCAAGCACATCCGAGTTTTTCCTCACTCGCAGGCGTGAGTGTGTCAGCGCACTGCTTGATCGATCGAAATGGGAAGTTACGCCAATATGTGCCATTTACGCATCGTGCTTGGCATGCTGGAGTATCACAATTCGAAGGGCGCCAGCGGTGTAATGACTTTAGCATCGGCATTGAACTAGAAGGCACCGACAAGTCCACCTACACCCACGCGCAGTATCTCACTTTGGCACAATTAACAAAAAGCTTATTACGTACCTATCCGCATTTGAATAGACAGCGCATTGTGGGTCACAGCGATATTGCTCCCGGGCGAAAAACAGACCCCGGCGAAGGCTTTGATTGGGAACATTTTTTTGACCTTACTTTTGCCCAAGATTGCGATAAACTAAGGTCAACTTAAGCGAGCAAAGTAGTCGCCATGACTTTGATATCTATCTTATTTGCATTAATAGCTGAACGCTTAGGCGCTCGCTCAGCGCGTTGGCAAATAGCGACTTATGCGCACTGGTATGAGCGCAAAAGTGCGCCCCTGTTGTCGCGTTTGCAACAGCTGCATAACGGCATTGGGCTGATGCTGTGGTTACTAGTGCCAACCTTAGTTATTGCTGCTTTTGTGCACGCGAGTGATTTTATTCTGTGGCAATTAGCGGTCAATACGTTGGTCATACTCATCTGTTTTGGTTGCGCGCACATGCGCGCGAATTATAAGGGCTACCTCAATGCTTTGACCCGAGACGATGGTGAAGCAGCCACTTTATATGCGTTGCAAATGGGACAAAAACGTACTGAAAATGAAAGCGGTGGTGAAACCTTTGCGCAAACTTTAGCTTGGGTCAATTTTCGTTTTTATTGTGCGGTGATTTTTTGGTTTGTTGTACTGGGCGCACCTGGGGCCGTTTTTTATGCCTTGGTACGGACTTGCGTAGATGACAGTGAGCAGACATCCCACCCTCTATCAAAACAGCATTCATTGTTAGTTCGTGTCGGTCATTGGCTTGAATGGCCTGCCGCACGAATTGCCAGTTTGGGCTACTTGGTGATTGGTAACTTTAGCAAAGGCACGCAATGTTGGTTGCGCCATGTGCTTGATTTTAGAGTCAGCAATCGTCAGGTTATTACCGAAACAGCGTTGGCTGCTGAACAGATAGAACTGGCTCACTATGGCTGCACTATCGAAGCGCAGTGCATGATCCGCTTAGTAAAACGCAATGTATTATTTTTCTTGGCACTGATAGCTTTACTTACTTTGTTTGGTGGCCTGTCGTAACACCCTTTGTCAGCGTTTTATTTTTGCGCACCCCTTACACTCAGAGCGTGAGTCGATTACAATAGCCGCCATTCTTCTTAGACCTGTGTCTGCTTTGATGGCGGTAGTCTGTAATTATGGCAATAAAGCTTGCGATTAACGGCTTTGGGCGAATAGGGCGTAACATTTTACGCGCTTTGTATGAGAGTGAACGTCGCCACGAGTTCGAGATTGTGGCAATCAATGAATTGGCCAAACCTGAGGGCATAGCCCATCTACTAAAATATGATACTGCCCATGGGCGGTTTTCCTTTCCTGTCGAGCTTCGTGAGCAAGCTTTAGTCGTTGATGGTGATGAAATCGCCTTGTACTGCGAGCAAAACCCGAGCGCTTTGCCTTGGCACCAACATGACGTTGACATCGTTTTGGAGTGTTCCGGGGTTTTCCATTCCCGTGAGGATGCGCAAAAGCACCTTCAGGCAGGCGCTAAAAAAGTATTATTTTCTCAACCCGCAGATGCTGATGTTGATGCAACGATTATTTATGGCATCAACGATGATGTGCTTCACAGTGAGCAACACATTGTTTCCAATGGCTCGTGCACAACAAACTGTATTGTTCCGGTGATTCAAGTATTGGATGATGCTTTTGGCATTGAGTCAGGCGCTATCACCACTATTCACGCGTCTATGCACGACCAACAAGTGATCGATGCGTATCACGATGATTTACGACGTACCCGGGCGGCTAGCCAGTCTATTATTCCAGTGGATACTAAGCTAGCGCGTGGCATTGAACGTATTTTACCCAAATTTCATGGCCGTTTTGAAGCGATAGCCGTACGTGTTCCAACCATCAATGTGACGGCGATGGATTTGAGTGTCACCGTAAATACTGATGTTTCTCTAGATGATGTTAACCAAGCGATTGCTAAGGCTGTACATGGGCGCTTGGCAGGTATTTTGGATTATACCGAGGAGCCATTGGTATCTGTTGATTTTAACCATGATCCCCATTCTTGTATCATAGACGGTACACAGACACGGGTTAGTCATAAACGGTTGATAAAGTTATTGGTATGGTGTGACAACGAGTGGGGGTTTGCCCATCGTATGTTAGATACCAGTGCAGCCTGGATGCGCCAATAAACGCAAATGAATAAAACGTATAACTAAGGAGAAGAGAATGTCGGTCATTAAGATGGCGGATTTAGATTTAGCCGGGAAGCGGGTACTGATCCGTGAAGACCTCAATGTGCCAATCAAAGACGGTAAAGTAAGCTCAGATGCGCGTTTGCGTGCGGCGCTACCAAGCATCAAGCTCGCCCTTGAAAAAGGCGCTAAAGTGATGATTATGTCTCACCTTGGCCGTCCTACCGAGGGAGAATATGACCAGGCTTACTCACTGGCTCCTGTAGTTGACTACCTTAACGACGCCTTGTCACAAAATGTCCGTCTTGCCACAGATTACCTTGATGGCGTAGAGATTGGCGACAACGAAGTGGTTGTATTTGAAAATGTGCGCTTCAATCAAGGCGAAAAGGCCAATGATGAGACCCTCGCAAAACAACTTGCAGCGTTGTGTGACGTATATGTGATGGATGCCTTTGGTACCGCACACCGAGCACAAGCTTCAACCCACGGCGTAGGTCTTCACGCCCCAATCGCCTGTGCAGGCCCCTTACTTGCGGCTGAACTCGAGGCACTCGGTAAAGCACTAGATAACCCGAAGCGTCCGTTAGTTGCGATTGTGGGTGGCTCGAAGGTATCGACCAAGTTAACCGTGTTAGACTCACTGTCAAACGTCGTTGACCAATTAGTGACAGGGGGCGGTATTGCCAATACCTTTATTGCTGCAGCTGGTCATCCGGTAGGTAAGTCTTTGTACGAACAAGATCTTATTAGCGAGGCTCAAAAACTCACAGAGACCGCTCGCAGTAATGGCGGTGATATTCCGGTGCCTGTGGATGTGGTTGTCGGCAATGAATTTTCAGAGTCTGCGGTCGCGCAACTCAAAGAGGTTGCCGATGTCACCGAAGAAGACATGATTTTTGACATTGGCCCCGATACCGCTAAACAGCTTGGCGATATTATTGCGCAAGCGGGCACCATTGTATGGAATGGTCCAGTGGGCGTGTTTGAATTTGATCAGTTTGGTAATGGCACTCAAAGCATTGCCAAAGCCATAGCCGAATCATCAGCGTTTTCTATTGCTGGCGGTGGTGACACCTTGGCGGCTATCGATAAATACAATGTCGCGGATAAAATTTCTTATATATCCACAGGTGGTGGAGCCTTCTTGGAGTTCCTTGAAGGGAAAAAACTACCCGCAGTTGCTATGCTTGAAGAGCGAGCAAAATAACGAATAATCACCAGGCCGGCCTCTCTCACTTTGCCGGCCTTGTGTTTTGGGCATTAAGCCCTCGCTTGGGAAACCAAGCTTCATCCCGTTCAAAAACCAGATAGTCTCGGTGCTATCAAAAATTGGAGATAAGCGAAATGGCTTTGATCAGTATGCGTCAACTACTCGACCATGCAGCAGAAAATGGTTATGGCGTGCCAGCCTTTAACGTTAATAACCAAGAGCAAATGCGTGCCATCATGGAAGCGGCTGATAAAACAAACAGCCCAGTGATTGTGCAAGGCTCAGCTGGTGCACGTAAATATGCAGGTGCCCCATTCATTCGCCATATGATCCTTGCTGCGGTAGAGGAGTGGCCTCATATCCCAGTGGTTATGCACCAAGATCATGGTACGTCTCCTGGCGTGTGTCAGCGCTCTATCCAGCTTGGCTTTTCATCGGTCATGATGGACGGCTCATTACTTGAAGATGGTAAAACGCCTTCATCTTATGAGTACAATGTTGATGTAACCCGTCGTACCGTCGAAATGGCTCATGCTGGTGGTGTATCGGTAGAAGGTGAGCTGGGTGTACTAGGCTCTCTAGAGACCGGTGAAGCAGGTGAGGAAGACGGTATCGGCGCCGAAGGTAAGCTGACACAAGATCAACTGCTTACTGACCCAGAAGAAGCGGCGGATTTCGTTGCTAAAACCAATGTCGATGCCTTGGCTATTGCTTGTGGCACGTCACATGGTGCTTATAAGTTCACCCGCCCACCAACAGGGGACATTCTTGCTATCGATCGTATCAAGGAAATTCACGCCCGTATCCCTAACACTCACTTGGTTATGCATGGTTCATCATCCGTACCACAAGAGTGGTTAGCGATTATCAATGAGTACGGTGGTGAGATCCCAGAGACCTATGGTGTGCCTGTTGAGCAGATTGTCGAAGGTATCAAGCATGGTGTACGTAAGGTGAATATCGATACCGACTTACGTTTAGCTGCAACAGGGGCTATTCGTCGCCACCTCGCGCACAACACCGCAAATTTTGATCCGCGTAAATACCTAGCAGAAGCAACGAAAGCGATGACGGAAATTTGTGTTGATCGCTATCAAGCTTTTGGCACAGCAGGCCAGGCCGACAAGATTAAGCCTATCTCGTTAGATGATATGCACCTTCGTTACTTAAACGGCGAACTGGATGCAAAAATAAAATAGTCGCGTTCACCACTTTAATGAGCCTCGCATAAGCGGGGCTTTTTTATGGATCACTATTTTACTGAGTGGATCATAGTGGGATCAGATTTTTATCAACAGCACTGATTATGGGATCACGTTCTTACGCGCTGCTCAGGCAATGAAACTATATGTGGTTGATATTCAAACAAGGTTTGAGCGATATTTATACACATAAAGAACGTCACTTGGTAAGAGTGTGATCTCAGGGCAGATCAATGGGTAAAACTCTGATCCACTGATAGCCAACTTGGTATAAATCTGATCTTGTAAAGGCCCAGTTGGTAAGACGATGATCCTTACTATTACGGCCCCTAACGTCTTGATCCCAAGTTTAATTTTGCAGCATTTCCATTGAAGGTGTACGCTTTCATAAAATTGTCACAAAAAGTCATAATAATGACATCAGTAAATTCAGTTCAATAAAGCGAAAGAGATAAACGGAATGTCACGTAAAGTTCTTGTGGTCGATGATGAAGCGCCCATCCGCGAAATGCTGGTGTTTGTTTTAGAACAGAATGGTTTTCAAGCCATTGAAGCTGAGGATTACGACTCTGCCATAGCAGCCATGGTAGAGCCCTACCCAGATATGGTATTACTGGATTGGATGTTGCCCGGAGGCAGCGGTATTCAGATTGCGAAGAAATTTAAACAAAACGATCATACCCGCGCAATTCCCATTATTATGCTCACCGCCCGAGGTGAAGAAGAAGACAAGGTGAAAGGCCTTGAAGTGGGAGCTGACGATTATGTGACTAAGCCATTCTCTCCGAAAGAATTAATGGCACGCATTAAAGCCGTTATTCGCCGTGTGGCGCCGACATCACTCGAAGAGGCTATCGAAGTACACGGCTTGCGTTTAGATCCTATTTCTCATCGTGTGACATCCGATGGCAGCGAGTTGGATATGGGACCTACCGAATTTCGCTTGCTACACTTTTTTATGACCCATCCTGAGCGAGTATATAGTCGTGAGCAGCTACTGGATCATGTATGGGGAACTAATGTTTACGTTGAGGATCGCACCGTTGATGTGCATATTCGTCGCCTGCGTAAAGCAATTGCTCCCATGGGACATGACCGCTTAGTACAAACTGTGCGTGGTGCTGGTTATCGTTTTTCTAGCAAGGTATAACTATCTTTATTGCTCATTGCATCGGCATCAAGCCGATGACACATTGTTTTAAGTAGAGCGAATCTATGTACCGAGTGGTTAATAAACGCACACTTACCAAGCGTTTAGTTATCTTTTTCCTGCCTTTATTGTTGATAGGCGTGCTAGTAGGCGCGCCTTTTTTGCTTCTATTTTTGGGCGCTATCACATTGTTGCTGTGGCATTATCGCCAGCTTTATCGCCTTAGTGATTGGCTTATTAACCAACGTAGCTTTAATCCGCCTGAAGGAGAAGGGGCTTGGGAGCAGGTTTTCGAGGGAATTTACCAGCTCCAACAACGCAACCGTAAAAAGCGCAATGAGCTGGCTGACTTGATCCGTCGTTTCCGCGAGGGGGCCGAAGCCGTGCCTGATGCTGTGATTGTGCTGCAACAGGACTTCAGCATTGTCTGGTGTAACCAATTAGCGCTGCGGTTATTGGGCTTGCAGTGGCCCACTGATCATGGACAGCGTATAGATAACCTTATTCGACACCCCAAATTTAGCCGTTATATGCAGCAGCACCAATTCAACGATGCCCTTGAGCTTGATTTAACCCACACCGGTGAACAAGTGTTGGAATTTCGCGTGATGCCCTATGCACAATCACAGATCATGATGGTGGTCCGTGATATTACTCGCCTTAAGCAATTGGAGCAGATGCGTAAAGACTTTGTGGCCAACGTATCACATGAGCTGCGTACACCTTTAACTGTGGTTACAGGCTACTTAGAGATGCTTGATGGCGACAACTTACCACCGCCAGCGATGTGGGATAAAGCCCATGGCACGATGATTGAGCAGTGTCAGCGAATGGATAGCTTGGTCAATCAGTTGTTGTCGCTGTCGCGAATTGAAGGAGCACGCAAACACGACAATGATAAACCAGTCAATGTGCCGAAAATGTTGGAAGTTATCGAAACAGAAGCGACATCGTTGAATCAAGATAAAGGCCACCGCCTGTATTTTGATGTCGATACCAGCTTAGATATCGTTGGCGCTGCTGATGAGTTACGCAGCGCGTTTTCAAACCTGGTATTTAATGCTGTGCACTACACCCCCGAAGAGGGAGAAATTACGGTGCGTTGGTATCGCCAAGACGGTCAAGCGGTCTTTAGCGTGACCGATAATGGTGAGGGCATCGCGCCTGAACATATCAACCGTTTAACCGAGCGCTTTTATCGAGTGGATAAAGCGCGAAGCCGGAAAACGGGGGGCTCTGGCCTCGGCTTGGCTATTACCAAACATGTGTTGTCGCGTCATGACTCACACCTGCATATTGACAGTGTCGTCGGTAAAGGCTCATGTTTTTGGTTTGCCTTTGAACCAAGTTGGTTAGTACCAGCACAAGAACACGTACAAAATTAGTAAAGTCATAAAACTGTAATACTCAAGTAATTTAACTGTCATCTTGTCACTGCACAATGACAGCAGTTGAAACACGGGAAGAACAAATTGGAGAACCCAATGAAATTTAAAAACTTAGTTGCTGCAATGGGGGTTGCTGTAAGTGCCCTGACAGCAGGTCAGGCAGTTGCTCTAGATAAAGCAATTCCAGAGTACGAAAAAACGAGCGGCATCTCTGGTAACTTTTCATCGGTTGGTTCCGATACGCTAGCAAACATGATGACCTTCTGGGCTGAAGAATATAAGCGTATTTATCCTAACGTCAATATTCAAATCCAAGCAGCAGGTTCATCAACGGCACCACCGGCGCTCACTGAAGGAACGGCAAACTTCGGCCCTATGAGCCGTAAGATGAAGTCAAAGGAAATCGAAGCGTTTGAAAAGCGTCATGGCTATAAGCCGACAGAGATTCGCGTAGCGATTGATGCATTGGCGGTATTCGTGCATAAAGACAACCCCATTGAAGGCTTGCGCATTGACCAAGTTGACGCCATTTTTTCTTCAACGCGTAAATGTGGCGCCAGCGAACAGATTAACCGTTGGGGCGATGTTGGCCTAACGGGTGATTGGGCGGCAAAAGATATTCAATTATATGGTCGTAACTCAGTATCTGGTACTTATGGTTACTTCAAGAAGAAAGCCCTATGTAAAGGTGACTTCCGTAATAACGTAAACGAGCAGCCTGGCTCTGCATCGGTAGTACAGTCAATCTCTTCTTCTGTGAATGCGATTGGTTACTCAGGTATCGGTTACAAGACCTCAGGTGTACGTACGGTGCCGCTGGCGAAAAAAGGCGATAAGTTTGTTGATGCAACACTTGATAACGTTGCAACGGGCAAATATCCACTATCACGTTTCCTTTACGTCTACGTGAATAAGCACCCTAATAAGCCATTATCTCCTATCGATGCTGAGTTTGTAAAAATGGTGCTATCACAAACAGGTCAAAAAATTGTTGAGAAAGATGGTTATGTGCCACTTTCAAGCAAGATGGTTGAGCGTGAACTTAAGCGTTTAGGCTTACAGTAACATTGTATCTTTGAATCTTGTTGATTAGTTTAAAGCCCCTCCATGAGGGGCTTTTTTGTGCTCGCTATCCGTGCGTCATGAAGTCAGTATTACCAACAACTTTGTTGAATAAGTTCTTTGATAATACGTTGTGATGGAGCAATACGGTCCATGGCTAAGAATTCATCGGGCTGATGTGCTTGGTTAATGGAGCCTGGGCCCATGACTATGGTTTCACAGCCCAATTGCTGAATAAAGGGGGCTTCAGTGCAGTAGTTCACCGCTATTGCTGGCTGTTGCGAAATCTTTTGCGCCAGCTGCACTAGCGCGCTATCAGTGGTCCCTGCAAAGGCAGGGATCGGATCGTGCATATCAATGACTTCAACGCAGCCAGGGTAGCGAGCAGTGATGTCCTGAGTTGCCGCTAATAACATGGCTTGCAGTTCGACAATACTCAATCCTGGTAACGGGCGCATATCTAACTGTAATTCACAACATCCGCAAATGCGGTTAGCGTTATCACCGCCATGTATGTGACCAAGGTTCAATGTCGGGTAGGGAATGGCAAAATGTTCAATTGAATATTTATTCTTAAGATCCTCTTTTAGAACCAATAATTTTTGAATCACTAAGTGCATCACTTCAATGGCATTGATGCCGCGCTCAGGATCAGAGCTGTGCCCGCTTTTGCCAATGATACGAACCGCCGATGTCATATGCCCTTTGTGAGTAAATACAGGGGTCATGTCGGTAGGCTCGCCAATAACGCAGCGAGCCGGTTTTAAGTCTGGATACTTTGCCACTTCTTGGGCACCAGCCATGGTGGTTTCTTCATCGGCGGTGGCGAGAATAAGCAGCGGTTGTTGTTGCTTACTCGCGTCCAACTCAGCGATGGCATTGAGCACAAAAGCAAAGAACCCTTTCATATCGATGCTGCCAAGACCAAAGAGCTTATTGTCTCGCTCGCTCAAAGTGAAGGGGTCCATACTCCAACGGCCTTGATCAAAAGGAACGGTATCGGTATGCCCTGCCAACATCAATCCGCCACTGCCATGGCCACGCTTCGCTATCAAGTTAAACTTATTGGCATCACTACTGAGTGGTTTTATTTCACACGCAAAGCCTAGCTCCTCGCACCAAGATGCCAAGTGTTCAATAACGGCGCGGTTGCTTTGGCTTAATTTCGGATCCAGTGAACTGATCGATGGGGTAGCGATTAACTCCCGGTAAAGGTGCAAAAAGTCGGGAAGAGCCATACATTTCCAAATAATTATTCGCGATTGTTGCATATTAATATAAATGTCTTTATAGTGAATATCAATTCACTTTTTAAGCATAAGTATTGGTTTGGTTATAATGGTTCATCACCCCCTTTGTACGGCGCGACGACGATAAGCCGCTCACCTCGGAAATCCTAGTGTGAGAGTGTGTTGCGTTGGGCATCTCGCCCGTGATTAAACCAAAAAAGAGCATCTTCATGAACATCGTAATTATTGGCGCAAGTGGTTATAGCGGCGCTGAGTTGGCGCAATTAGTTGCCAAGCATCCTCATTTTGTCTTGCAGGGCTGCTATGTCTCTGCCGGGAGTCATGATCGCGATAAAAAACTCAGCGATCTTTATCCTCAGCACCGTGGGTTATTAGACATGCCACTACAGGGCCTAACAGCCGATGCTATTGCTGATATTGGTCAGCATGCGCACGCCGTGTGCCTGTGTACCGAGCATAAAGTAAGTGTTGAATTGGCGCCGCAATTTCTCGAGCAGGATATTAAAGTTTTTGACCTCTCTGGCGGGTTTCGTCTTGCCGATGCCGAACTCTATACCCAGTACTATGGCTTTGAACATCCCCACCCTGACCTATTGCGCCAAGCAGTATATGGGCTAGCTGAGTGGCATAACAGCGCCATTATGGATGCACAACTGGTTGCTGTGGCGGGCTGTTACCCAACAGCCAGCCTACACGCCCTTAAACCGCTTCAACAAGCAGGGCTATTAGCGACGCAGCAAAAAGTGATCATAAATGCCGTATCCGGGGTGACTGGGGCGGGGCGCAAAGCCAATATGAACACGCACTTTTGCGAGGTATCACTGGCCCCTTATGGCGTGTTTAATCACCGCCATACCCCTGAAATTGAACAAGCATTAGGGCATCCAGTGCTATTTACCCCGCATTTAGGAAACTTTAATCGCGGTATCTTGGCAACCATATACGCGCAAGTAAATGCAGGGACCACGCTTAACGACATCACCGATGCTTATCAATGCCTTGCCGATGAACCTTTGATTCGCCTGCTCGGTGCTGGTGGTTTGGCATCAATTAAAGGCGTCGCGCAAACCCCTTATGTTGATATTGGCTGGCATTTGCAACAACAGCAACTGATTATCAGTGTTGCCATCGATAACTTACTAAAAGGCGCATCAGGTCAAGCGCTGCAATGTATGAACATTAACGCTGGATTAGACCCAACGATTGGTCTGGTATAAAGAGGAAAATAATGACGAGTAGCAACACCACTTGGGTGATCAAATTGGGCGGTGCCCTGTTAAACAGCCCGCAGTCAGTGCAAGCGTTGTTCGCAACCTTGGCGACCATGACCGATACCCGTTTTGTTGTGGTTCACGGCGGTGGCTCACTGGTTGACCGCTGGCTGCACGATGCGGGCTTTGCCACGGCGAAGCACCAAGGTCTACGCATCAGTCCTGCCGAGCAAATGCCCTATATCGTTGGTGCCCTAGCTGGGTGTGCCAACAAACAATTGATGGGAGCAGCGATAGCCAATGGCCTTGAGCCTGCAGGGCTGAGTTTATACGAAGCCGGGGTCAATGCGCAGCAAAAACTCAAGGCACTGGGTCGGGTGGGTGAGTGTAGTCAGGGTGCTCGCTCGGCTATTCCAGCCTTGCTAGAAGTAGGAAAGCTGCCCGTAGTGAGCTCAGTTGGTTTTGATGAGCAAGGGCAATGGTTCAACGTTAACGCTGATGAGGCCGCAGCAGCAATAGCCAAACAACTCGATGGTGAATTGATTTTTATGACCGACGTTGAGGCCGTACTGGATAAATCCGCTCAGCCGTTACACCAATTAAGTGCTGAGCAAATAGATGAATTGATAGCCCAAGGAGTTATCTCGGGTGGGATGGAGGTCAAAGTAAAGACCAGCCTTCTTGCTGCCCAGCATTTACGACGGGGTGTTTACATTTCGAGCTGGCAAAAGCCAGAGAACTTAGTTGCATTGCTCAATGGTGAGCATGTTGGCACGCAAATTACAATGTAAGCATAGACCATGAAACATGATTTTATTACCGGCCTCGAGCTGGACGACAAAGCCGTACTCGCGCTACTCGCCCTAGCGCAAAAAATGAAAGCACAACCCAATGATTATGCCCAAGCCTTAGCGGGCAAATCGGTGGTTACCTTATTTGAAAAGCAAAGCCTCAGAACTCGCCTAAGCTTCGATATAGGCATCAATAAACTCGGTGGCCATGCGGTCTACTTAGATCAGCAAAATGGCGCCATGGGCAACCGCGAGTCGGTAAAGGACTTTGCTTTGAATATCAGCACTTGGGCCGATGCCATCGTGGCGCGGGTTAATCACCATAACACAGTGCAAGAGCTGGCACAGTTCTCATCTAAACCGGTGGTGAATTCTTTGTGTGACCTATACCACCCCTGCCAAGCACTGGCGGACTTTTTAACCTTGCAAGAGGTGCACGGTGAGGTTAGCGAGCTTAAGCTGGCTTATCTCGGCGAGGGCAATAACGTCACCCATTCATTAATGTTGTTGGCCGCCACCCTAGGGACTGACTTCGTGGCTGTATGCCCTAAAGGCAGCGGTCCAGATGCACAAATTGTTAAGCAAGCAGAGCAAATTGCCGCGAGCAAAGGCGCGTCAGTATTAGTGAGTGATAGAGTCGAGGCCGCTGTAGGAGCTAATGCGCTTTATGCCGATACCTGGGTGTCGATGGGGGATGACACCCCGCTCCAGCAGGTTAAAGATAAATATCTGCCTTATCAGCTCAATAAACAGCTGGTGGATATGACCGGCGCGCAAACTATTTTGCACTGTCAGCCAGCGCACCGTGAGTTTGAAATCACCTCTGAAGTGATGGACTCGCCGCAGGCCAAAATTATTCAGCAGGCACAAAATCGTATGTATGCGCAAAACGCCTTGCTGTTAAACCTTTTGAACCCAAATTTTTGCTAAGGATCCGAAATGAGCGCAATTAAAAAAGTCGTACTGGCCTATTCCGGCGGACTAGATACATCAGCCATCGTGCCATGGCTAAAAGAAAACTATGACTGTGAAGTGGTTGCCTTTGTCGCCGATGTTGGCCAAGGCGCCGAAGAGCTCGAAGGGGTCGAGGAAAAAGCCATCGCCTCGGGGGCATCTGAATGTTACGTAGTGGATTTAAAAGAGCAGATGGTGGCTGAATATATTTACCCGACGCTCAAAACCGGCTGTGTATATGAAGGCACCTACCTGCTAGGGACGTCAATGGCACGTCCTATTATTGCCAAAGCACAGGTTGAAATAGCCCGCAAAGTGGGTGCCGATGCCCTTTCTCATGGTTGCACCGGCAAAGGTAATGACCAAGTCCGCTTCGAGTCCTGTTTTGCGGCGTTGGCACCGGATTTAAAAGTGATTGCACCGTGGCGAGAGTGGCACCTATCAAGCCGGGAGTCGTTACTGGATTACCTAGCGCAGCGAGATATTCCCTGCGCTGCATCGGCAACGAAAATTTATAGTCGTGATGCCAATGCATGGCACATCTCCCATGAGGGTGGGGAGCTTGAAGATCCTTGGTGTCAGCCCAGCGAGCAAGTATGGACCATGACGCAATCGCCTGAGCAAGCGCCAAATGAAGCTGAGTTAGTGACGCTAACCATTCAACGTGGTGAAGTGGTTGCCGTAAATGGAGAAGCGCTGAGCCCCTATCAATGCTTAGTGAAGCTTAATGACATTGCTGCTGTGCACGGGGTTGGCCGTGTCGATATTGTTGAGAACCGTTTGGTGGGTATGAAATCTCGCGGCTGTTATGAAACACCTGGTGGCACGGTGATGATGGCCGCTTTGCAGGCTATTGACGAACTTGTGCTGGATAAAGCGAGCCGTAAATGGAAAGACACTTTTGCCCTAGAGTTTGCGCACTTGGTCTATGACGGCCGTTGGTTTACGCCTTTAAAAGATTCGATCCTGGGGGCGGCCAATGCATTTGCCGAGCATGCCAATGGTGAAGTGGTGGTGAAACTATACAAAGGTCAGGCAATCGCCGTGCAAAAGCAGTCAGAAAACAGTTTATACAGCGAAGACTTTGCCACTTTCGGCGAGGATGATGTGTATGACCAATCTCATGCCGAGGGCTTTATACGGCTATTTTCACTTTCAAGCAGAATTGCAGCACTGAAGAAGTAACGAGGAGAGCAACAATGGCATTATGGGGCGGGCGCTTTTCATCTGGACCGGATGAAGCATTTAAACAGTTTAATGATTCATTGCCATTTGACTATGTCATGGCAGAGCAAGACATCATCGGTTCAGTGGCGTGGGCCGGCGCGCTAAATCGTGTGGCGGTACTCAACGATGATGAACACCGACGTTTAGTTGCGGCGTTGTATGAGTTGTTGGAGCAAGTGCAAGCGCAGCCCGAAAGTGTGGCTATCAGCGGTGAAGAGGATATTCACTCTTTTGTTGAAGCTGCGCTGATTGACAAAGTGGGTGACCTCGCGAAGAAGCTACACACTGGCCGCAGCCGTAACGACCAAGTCGCTACCGACTTTCGTTTGTGGTGCAAAAAAACGGCGGCGACAGTGAGTGAAGCCATCAGTGATACCAAGAATGCACTGATCGCCTTAGCCGAGCGAGAGCTGGGCACCGTACTGCCTGGCTACACTCATTTACAGCGCGCTCAGCCAGTACTTTTTAGCCAATGGTGCATGGCCTATGTGGAAATGCTAGAGCGCGATAGTAGTCGCCTTAATGATGCGGTTCAGCGCATGGATCAATGTCCACTCGGAAGTGGTGCGCTCGCGGGCACTGCCTATGCCATTGACCGCGAGCATTTGGCGCAAGATCTTGGTTTTGCAGCGCCGACTCGTAATAGCTTGGATGCGGTCTCTGATAGAGATTTTGTGGTCGAGCTGCTGAGCGCGGCATCCATTTCGATGTTGCACTTGTCACGTTTTGCTGAAGATTTAATTTTCTACAACTCTGGCGAAGCCGGTTTTATTGAGTTGGCGGATAACGTTACCTCTGGCTCATCGTTGATGCCGCAGAAGAAAAACCCCGATGCTTTAGAGCTGATTCGCGGCAAAACAGGGCGTGTCTTTGGTGCTATGAGTGCGATGATGATGACGTTAAAGTCGCTGCCTTTAGCCTACAACAAAGACATGCAAGAAGATAAAGAGGGGCTTTTCGATGCGCTGCCGACTTGGCTGGCATGTTTACATATGGCGCAAGCATGCGTAAACGGCATTAAGGTCAATAGTGATAAGACTAAAGCCGCCGCTCAAGGTGGACATGCGAATGCCACCGAGCTCGCTGATTATTTGGTGGCAAAAGGGATCCCGTTTCGTGAAGGGCATCATATTGTTGGGCAACTGGTGCAGCTGGCAATTTCAGAAGGAAAAAGCCTGGAGCAGTTGAGTTTATCCGAATTTCAATCGGTGTGCGATGTTATTGCTGAAGATGTTTATCCTATGTTGGCACTCGATGCCTGTTTGGCGGCACGTAAGGCTCTAGGTGGAACGTCGCCAAAGCAAGTGGAATTCGCTATTAAGCAAGCTAAACAGCAAAGTACAATTAAAGTACGAGATGCCAATCTGCATGATGTTGAAGCTATCAGTGAGCTGGTGCAATATTGGGCCAAGGTAGGAGAGAACTTACCCCGTGCTAAAAGCGATATGGTGCATTCCATTAATGAGTTTGCCGTGACCGAAGTGAATGGCCAAGTAACAGGCTGTGCGTCGTTGTATATTTATGATACTGGCCTAGCGGAGATTCGCTCATTAGGGGTTAACCCTGATACCGGAGTAAAAGGGCAGGGGCGTTTATTGGTTCATCACCTGTTAGTGAAAGCCAAAAAATTGGCGCTTAAAAGAGTGATTGTACTTACGCGTGTACCGGATTTCTTTGCTAAACTTGGGTTTGCAGACAGCAGTAAAGAGAGCCTTCCTGAAAAGGTGATGAAAGACTGTGAACTTTGTCTGCGTAAAGATAACTGTGACGAAGTTGCTATGGATTTCTACCTACAGCAGCAACATTCTGTGGGTGATATACCATGTAAAAACGTTGCTTAGTTGGGGCTTCTGGGCGTGTCAAAAAATATTGGCACGCGTGGTGCATAAGCTTAAAGTGAGTTGCTAAGAAATTGCCTTTGAAGTGTGACGTGTGTACCCAAAGCATGTTAAGTTAGGTTTGCTTAGCAAATAATTAACAAAATTTTAAAGGAGTTAACACCATGCAAGTTAATGCTAATGCTCAACTACAAACACAGGCTTACACTAAGTTACAACAACAAACACAACAGCCTACCGCACAAACTACTAGCACCCAGACGTTACAATCTGATACAGTAAGTTTATCAAGTGATGCTGTCGCTGCTAGCCAAGCTGAAATCCAGCGCGGCGGTGGTGATGTTCTTCTTCCAACTAAGAAGAAAGAAAACTAGCCGTGAAAATCGAGAGGGTGGATGTATCTTGAAAAAAGCCTAGCAATTTTTATGGGGGCCTTCGTAGTCTGGGGCTTCCTAATGGCTCTCTTTTTCAATTTGATGCTTGTAGGTTTTAAAGCAAAGAATGATCTAAAGTTATTGTGGGTCAGCTTTGTCATGGCCGTCTCATACTTTATCAGTGATCATTTCCACAACTTCTTTACGAGCGCTGATACCTATATGACTTGGGTTATGTACGACCTAGTCACCCTCGCATTGATCTCAGTTATTTTTGCATTTAAGTCGCCTAAAGCGTCGCCCGGTGTAGTGTATGTTGTTATTGGGCTATCTTTTAACACCTCTTTGTTTTTGGCCATGCATTATGACATCGTTATCCAGGGAAATGTTACCCCGTGGTGGCTATGGAGTTTATACTCAATTGGTATGAATTTGTCTGATCTGACAATGATTGTCGTGCTGATTGTTGATAGGGATATTTTAGGGATTATCAATGTCTCAAGGAGTTTAAAGAGGTTATTCAAATCAAAAGTTAGGGGTATAAGCCGCTTTTGTTTCTCTCCGAGCTATTAGGGCCCTACGTTGGCGCCTTCGTACTTTGGGGGCTGCTTATGGCATTGTTATTCAATATCGTGTCGTTCTCAAGTCATGAGAATAGAGTTAACTCGCCTCTTTTTCTATCCCTGATAATATTTCTGTCCTACTTAGCTACCTCTCACACCCACAACAGCTCAGAAATGTACATCTATTACTTCTACGCAGATATACTCACCATAGCGTTGATTTCTATATATATTTTTTATACTACTGATAGGTACCCTGCCCAACTTTACTGTATTCTAGCTTTAGTCTTTAATGCCTGCCTTTTTCTGTATATGCATATAGACTTACACGTGAACGGAAATGTAGAGCCATGGTGGTTCTGGACTTTTTACTCTTTTGGTATCAATGTGGCGGACACTATCATAATAGTATCTTTAATTATCAACAAAGACTTCTTAGGTCTATGTCGAATAGGGCGGTTTTTAAAGGCCTCTCTGGCACCAAAGAAAGTAGGTGATAACGGGTAGCGTTACCACCGCTATATTTAGCCGAGCTTTTCTTTCAGAGCGGCGGCGACTTGCGGCACAACAAACTCAGAAACATCACCACCATGTAAGGCAACCTCTTTTACTAAGGTCGATGAGATAAATGAATTCTCCTCTGCGGGAGTCAAAAATACGCTTTCTAAGTCGGGGTTCAAGCGGCGATTCATATTGGCCAGTTGGAATTCATACTCAAAGTCGGATACCGCGCGAATGCCTCGCACTAATACATTCGCTTTATGATTTTTAGCCAAGTCAGCAAGTAGGCCGCTAAAGCCAATGACTGTGACATTGCCAAGGTCGGCGACAATTTGCTTTGCTAACTCCACGCGTTCTTCAAGGCTAAAGCAAGGCTTTTTATTCGGATTATGAGCCACCGCAACAATGACGTGATCGAACATTTTAGCGGCGCGCTCAATAAGGTCTAAGTGACCATTAGTAAGGGGATCAAAGGTCCCTGGGTAAATAGCCGTTACCTGCATATGATTCTCTGTTTTTATGTAATGCAATGGCCGCATTTTAGCAGTCTTTATGTGAGTTGCCAGTGCAAAGTCAACTCTCAGCCATGTGATAAATTGTTAACTGTGACTAAGATGTTTATACTGCTCACCTGCAATCAGGGTGGGGAAGTAATAATGAGTACCAAGGACCGCATAATTCAAGCCAGCATTGAGCTCTTCAATAGCCATGGTGAGCGCGCTATCACAACAAATCATATCGCAGCCCATCTGCAAATCAGCCCTGGAAATTTGTATTACCACTTTAAAAACAAAGAAGACATCATTCGCCATATCTTTAAGTTGTACCGTCAGCACTTAGATACTCAGTTTAAGCCGATTAATCACGATGAACCGGTGATGGCGCAACTTAGCCATTATTTCGATGCCTTGTTTGAGCTCATGTGGAAATTTCACTTTTTCTACGACAACATGACCGACATTTTGTCTCGCGATGCCGAGCTTAAAGCTGATTATATTGCTTTCCAACAACGCTTGTTTGATCAGGTAACCGATATTGTCTTGGCGTTAGGTGACAACGGTATTCTCAACGTCGATGAAGAGCAAGCGGCAGAGTTAACTCATATGTTAAAGCTGACAGTCAGCTTCTGGACTCCATACATCAAAGCGCGTCGCCAAAGCGGCGAGCTGAATCGTGGCGATATCTATCAAGGCTTGTTGAAAATAATCACCTTGTTTATGGCTTTTACTACCGCAGCTGGGCGTGAGCCTTTGGGTTTGTTAAAGCAACACTACCAGCAGCGCCAAGCGCAACTACAAACGTCACCCTCCACGCATAGTTAAGCTATTATTTCCGAAGGCGAGTGGTTTTTGCTATAATCGCGCGCTTTGGTGAATCTTCCGCCACTTTCTCATTCAGAAGAGTGGCTTTATCTGTGTGCTGTGAGTTAAGTCATGATCAAGTTTATTGTTAAATTGCATCCCGAAATTGCGATAAAAAGTAAGTCCGTTCGTAAACGCTTTACTAAGGTGTTAGAGAACAACATAAAGATCATGATGCGACGCATTGATGAGCAGGTAAAGGTGCGCAACAACTGGGATAATCTCACTGTTGAATCGGCATTAACCGATGACTCAGTGCGCCGGAAAATGGCTGACAGCCTCGGGCGTATTCCTGGTATCGTGCAATTTAATGAAGTAAAAGAAATTGAATTCACCACCATTGATGAAATTTACCAGCAGGCACAGCACCTTCTTGGCGATGAAATTGCCGGTAAAACCTTTTGTGTGCGCTGTAAGCGTCAAGGTAAGCATGACTTTTCCTCGAGCGATGTTGAACGTTATGTTGGCGGCGGGCTAAACCAGCATGTACCCGGTGCTCGGGTTAAGCTTACGCGGCCTGAGGTAACGGTAAAGATCGAAATTAAAGACCAGCGCGCTTACATTGTCACCCAAGCGCACCGAGGCATGGGTGGATTTCCATTGCCAACTCAAGAGGATGTGTTATCGCTGATGTCTGGTGGCTTTGATTCTGGGGTGGCCAGCTACCAAATGATCCGCAAAGGGGCGCGTACGCACTTCTTGTTTTTCAATCTTGGCGGCGCGGCCCATGAAATTGGCGTGAAGCAAGCAAGCCATTATCTTTGGTCACAATATAGCTCGACTCACAAGGTTAAGTTTATCACCGTCGACTTTGAGCCGGTGGTTGCTGAGATTCTAGAAAATGTCGAAGACTCGCAAATGGGTGTGGTGCTCAAGCGCATGATGATGCGTGCTGGTAGCATTATTGCTGAAAAGCTGGGGATTCCTGCCCTGGTTACTGGTGAAAGTATTGGCCAAGTATCAAGTCAAACTCTGGCAAACTTAAGTGTCATTGACCGAGTGACCGACACGCTGATCATTCGCCCACTTATCCAGCATGATAAGCAAGACATCATTGATATTGCTCGCGCCATTGGCACCTCCGAGATGGCTGAGGCCATGCCCGAGTACTGCGGCGTGATTTCGCGCAAACCGACGGTGAAAGCCAAGTTAGAAGTCATTGAGCAGCAAGAGCAGCAGTTTGATTTCGAGGTTCTCGAAACTGTAGTTGATAATGCTCGAGTGATGGATATTCGCGATATTGATACTCAAGCTAAAGAAGAGGTCAAGGAAGCAGAGTCGGTATCACAGTTGCCGACCGATGCGGTGGTGCTGGATATTCGCTCACCCGAAGAGGAAGATGCTCAGCCGCTAGAAATTGACGGGGTGAAGGTCAAACACTTGCCGTTTTACCGTTTAGCGACTCAGTTTGGCGATTTGGATCAGAGCAAAGAGTACTATCTGTATTGCGCTAAAGGGGTGATGAGCCAACTACAGGCATTGATCCTGCACGAAAACGGCTTTAATAATGTGAAGGTGTACCGCCCGTAATTCGCTGATAATACAGTTCATTGATAGGCGCGCTGAGGCTAAGCTGGCGCGCCGAGCTGGCAATAAAGCCACACATGGCTGCTATTTCTGTCTCCCTTGCCAATAACTTATCCTGCAACATCGAGCAGCGGTTGCCCGCTGTTAGGCGCATTACTTGATAGGCACTGTCGAGGCTTTGCGGCAGCGATAATTCAACTCCCTGCGCTTTGGCTACGGTAACCGCCTCCTGAAGTAGTGCAAAGACATCACTGGCATAACAAGGAGCGGCCACATCACCATTGCGCAGCTGATACCAGGTTGCTATGGGGTTTATTGCCAAATTCACCAGTAATTTTTGCCATCGCGCATGGGTAATATCATCACTCCCAGTCAGAGCGGGGATTAATCTCTGCCACTGCTTTAATTGCGCCTTAAAGCTTTTTTGCGCGCAGGCATTGACGGCTCCTATCACGGAGTCACCCTGACTGACATGGACGACATGCTTATCATCGGCTTTATAAGCTGCTTGCTGGGTGAGCATAAAGAATAACCCCTGTTGAGGAGTCAGTTGCTGCTTAAGTGGCGCTAGGTCGCTCATACCATTATGGCTAACAACAATATTTGCATTGCGGGCTAGGTAAGGGCGCCACTGCGCCAGTGCTGCTTGCAGCTGGTGCGCTTTAACGAATAGCCATAATTCTGTAATTGGTTCGCACGGTTTTAAACAAGCCGTGGCTGCCACGGGGCTTTTTTGCTGCCCATGGCAATAATAAAAAGTGCTAGGGTGAGAAGGTTTCACCAACAGCTTTACCGTTCGGTGTTGCCCCATTAAGTGGGCAAATGTGAGGCCAAGTGCCCCCGGCCCGATAAGGTAAGTAGGCGCTAAGCCTTGGCCCGTTGTTTCTGCCATAGGTAGTGAATCACAAAGTAGCTGGCCGCGCCTGCAGCGTCGGCGAGAAAGTCATAAAAAGATGCCTGCCTGTAGGGCAGCATATCCTGCATCCACTCAATTGCTCCACCGTATAATAACAACAATATCACCTGGACAAAAAAGGGAATCCTAAAGGCTTTATCCATAATAAAGGCAAGCACGAAGAAAATACCAAAGTGAGCAACCTTGTCGACATGAGGGAAAAGCTGCGTAACAGAGCCTTTTACTTCTTGAACAAATAGCAGGGTGCAGACCACCAATGTGATTAGAAACAACCCCTGATAAACTCTGCGCGTCACTTTACTTTACCTTTATTACTGGTGAAATCGCAGGCAGTATAACAAACTGTAAACTGAATTCACTGTGTATCAGTGCACAAAAATACCGATCTCGGGGTATAATCCTCGAAACGACAAGCCAGTTACGGAGAATTTCATGCCTTCATTTGATATCGTTTCTGAAATCGAAATGAGCGAAGCAAAAAATGCGGTCGAAAACGCTAAACGCGAACTCGAAACCCGCTACGATTTTCGCGGCGTAGATGCCAAGATAGAACTAAAAGATGAACTTATCGAACTTACCGCAGAAGCCGAGCAACAGGTGATGCAATTATTTGATATGTTTGCCAGTAAGGCGTCAAAACGCGGCTTAGATGTAAACAGCTTTGAGATTCAAAAAGCTGATTTGCACGGTAAATACGTCACCCGCCAAGTTACAATGAAACAAGGCATTGCTAAAGATATCGCGAAAAAGTTGGTAAAGCTGATTAAAGACAGCAAAATCAAAGTTCAGGCCGCCATCCAAGGTGAAGAAGTGCGAGTCACCGGGAAAAAGCGCGACGATTTACAACAAGTAATGCAATTAGTACGCGAAGCCGAGTTAGGTCAGCCCTTTCAATTTAAGAACTTCCGCGACTAAATACCTCTCAAGCCAAGTCATTCGCACTTGGCTTTTTTACTGGTGAAGTAAATGCCATCGTCACTTATCTAGTTATGGATGTTTAGACGTCCATTGACTTTATTGTCATCAGTCCGCAAAATAGCGCCACTTTGTTATGGTGCCCGCAAGCGCAAAGCGCAGTTAAGCCACTGGGATAATCGGGAAACAGGTGAAAAGCCTGCACTGCCCCCGCAACGGTGATGTGAGCCTTGCTCATTCAGTCCGGAGACCGGCCATAACACATATTTCATTACATTTTCCTGTGCGGTGGGCGCAGGTATAGGGACTAACATGTATAACAAAACCAAAGTCGCTGTAGGTATAGCGGCACTTTTCTCCGGCGCGGTATTTGCGCAGCAGCAACAGTCTATCGAGCGATTGACTGTGACCGCCAATAAATTTGAACAACCTATCGAAAATGTGCTCGCCAGTATCGATGTGATCACTCGTGCAGACATCGAGCGCCTTGGCGTACGTGATTTGCCGGCGTTATTATCTAATTATGCCGGGGTCGATATTGTCCGCAGTGGCGGCCAAGGTCAAAGTACCAGCCTCTTTATTCGTGGGGCGGCTAGCAGCCACTCTTTGGTTATTGTTGATGGGGTTCGTGTTGGTTCAGCCACAACAGGGTATAAGGCGCTCTCTAGTGTGCCACTCAATAGTATTGAACGAGTCGAAGTGATCCGTGGTGCCCGCGCCGCATGGTATGGCTCAGACGCCTTAGCCGGGGTCATCAATATTGTCACCCGAGACGGCGATAGCCAAAGCGTGAGTGTACAAAGTGGCAGTGACAACTACGTGAATGCGCAAGGTGCTTTTGCTTTTCGCCAAGGAGCGTTCAATGCGGCATTCAATCTTGGCTATGAGCACACCGACGGCTTTGACGTCACCACTGGGCAAGACCCAGATGAAGATGGCTATGAAAATCAGAACTTCGGTGCGCGTTTCGGCTATGATCTCGGCGATTATGGTGTGCTAGAGTTGTTAGGGCAGTACAGTGAAGGCTATGTCGAATACGACACTAGCTTTGGTGATGATTACACCGATTTTGAAAAATATCATGTGCAACTGGGTTGGCGTAAAAACCATGGTGCCTTTGCTCACAAGCTACAAACCAGTCTCGCTCAAGATGATGAGATTAATACTCAGCAATATGGCGCGCCAGGTTATCGTGGCAATGAATACAGTACTGCACGAGATGAGCTAAGCTATCAGCTTAATTATGTCTTTAGTCCCACTATCACTGTCAGTGGTGGCGCCGATTACTACTATGAAGACATTAGCGACTCCTACAGCAGCTCGGCGACACCAGAGCAGCCTGCGTCCGGTTTTACCGTGCAAACGCGTAATAATAAAGGTGTGTATGTGGGAGGCTATTATGATGGCCAGGCATTTAATACCAACGCCGTTGTGCGTCATGATGATCATTCACAATTTGGTGGTCATTTCACCTACAACCTTGCGGCGGGTGTCCCGCTCAGTGACATCGCGACGTTTCGCGCCAGCTACGGCACAGCGTTTAAGGCTCCCTCGTTTAATGACGCCAGCTCCATTTGGGGCAGCAACGATGCTTTGCAACCTGAAGAGTCAAACAATGCGGAGCTCGGTCTGCGCCTTGATTTGCAATCTGGGCAATACGATATTGCCTTGTATCAAAACCAATTCGATAACCTCATCGCATGGGGCAACAACGGCCCGGAAAATATCGCTAAAGCGAGTTTTGAAGGAGTTGAGTTGAGTGCACAAGTGCAAGATATGTTTGCTATCGATCACCAGCTTAACTTTAGTTATGTTGATGCTGAAGACGACAATACCGGGCAAGCATTGGTGCTTAGAGCCGAAAAAACCTTCAATTGGTCCGTGGGTAAGCAGTTCGACAAATGGTATGTCGGTGCACAACTGCAGTACCGCTCCGATAGGTTAAGTTACTATCGTACTGACTTGCCAAGCTATACTTTGGTGAACCTCAATGCTCGCTATCAATTGTTACGCGACCTCACGTTCACCTTCGGTGTTGATAATCTCACTGACAAAGAATATATCACCAACGTGGCGGCCACGGATTGGAGCACGGGTGAGGTCACCTCTGCGTATCGCGGCGCTGAGCGCAAGGTATACGCTGGATTGCAATTCGATTTATAGCCGAGAAAAAAAGCCTCCTAAGTGGAGGCTTTTTCATTGTTTTACAGTCGTCATGATATGAGCAAGTCACTAAAGGTGTGCTCGAACTTCTCTATTTTTGGGGCAATTAAGATACTGCAATAACCTTGGTTCGGATTTTCGCTGTAATAGTCTTGATGATAATCCTCAGCGGGATAGAACCTTGATGCGGGACTGACTTCGGTTACAATTTTTGCGGCGCTATGAGTTTGTAGCTGCGCTATCATCGCTTCGCTCTGCTGCTTTTGGGCGCTATCGTGGTAATACACCACACTGCGATATTGACTACCAATATCATTGCCTTGACGGTTAAGCTGCGTAGGGTCATGAAGCGTGAAAAACATCGTTAGCAGGGTGGTGTGATCTATCACTGCGGGATCAAAGTGCACTTGCACAACTTCTGCGTGACCGCTTTCGCCGCTGCACACCTCACGGTATGTTGGTGAATTGCTGTACCCACCCGTGTAGCCCGATGCAACCTTGTGCACGCCACGAACGCGGCGAAAGGCTGCATCGATGCACCAAAAGCAGCCGCCGCCAAAGGTGGCTGTGTGTAAATTTGTCATACTAACACCTCGATGTATTTACCCTTTTAACAGTAGAACGGCCGTCTGATGTCTATCGCTCACCTGCGAGAGGAATACCCTCGCAGGTAAGCATTTCTCGTGCACTATTGCTCTTTAAGCGGGTTTTCTTGTTGCTGTTTTGCCAAGCGTTGCTGTAAATACTCTGGTGACTGAGTATGACGAGCAAGGGCATAGTAAGCACTGGGCACTACGAACAAGGTGAGTATGGTCGCGATGCTTACCCCGGTAAAGATCACCACACCAATAACCATGCGGCTTTCTGCTCCGGGGCCACTTGCTAGCACTAAGGGCACCGAGCTCATCACCGTGGTTAGCGATGTCATAATAATAGGGCGCAAACGTTGTGTGGCAGCTTGGATTAACGCTGTTTGAAATTCCAGACCCTTATCACGCAACTGGTTGGCAAATTCAACAATAAGAATACCGTTTTTGGCGCTTAAGCCAATAAGCATAACGATACCAATTTGGCTGTAAATATTGAGGGTCAAACCGGTTATATGCAACCCAAATAACGACCCAGCAATCCCCAGTGGTACAGTGAGCATGATCACCAAGGGGTGAACAAAGCTCTCAAACTGTGCTGCCAATACCAAGAAAGTCACCGTTAATGCCAGAATAAAGACATACACCATGGCGGAGGCGCCTTCATAGAACAACTGTGACTCCCCTTTATAGTCAATGGCGCCATCAATATCATTTTCCTCGGCAGCCACTTGGTTTAAGAAACTTAAGGCTTCCTCTAAAGTGTAGCCGCTAGCGAGGTTGGCACTTAAGGTAATAGCGCGCATACGGTTGTAACGATTCAACCTAGACGCTGTGGCTTCTTCAGAGATACTGATTAAGCTATCAAGAGGCACCAGTTGCCCGGAGCGTGAGTTTACATAGATATTAGAGACATCTTGTGGGCTGGCAAAGTCTTGTTTCTCGCCCTTTAAAATCACATCATACTCTTCACCACGGTCAATAAAAGTGGTAACACGACGTTGCCCGAGCATGGTCTCCAAGGTGCGGCCTATATCAGAGACAGAGACCCCCAAGTCGGCGGCTTTGTTCTTATCGATACTGACCAAAAATTGTGGAAAGGTCTCTTTATAATCGTGATCGATACGCACTAACCCAGGGTTTTTCTCTGCCCGAGCAATAATGCGGTCACGCCAATCGGCAAGCTCGTCATAATCATTGCCTTGCAAAACAAATTCAACAGGGCGTGAAGAGCCGCCGCCGCCAATGCCACTGCGCATGATAGCAAAGGCGCGAATATCCGTTACTTCACGCATCTTGCCGCTGATCTCATTCATTACCGTCCAGGTATCGCGTTTGCGCTCGCCCCAATCAGCCATGCCGATAATCGCAACGCCACCTTGACCACCCCAACCCGGCACTCGAACCAGAACACGATTGAGTTCACCCGAGTCAACATATGGCAACAAGCGTTGCTCAATTTTATCCATATTGGCGGCGTTATTTTCATAGCTTGCGCCTTCTGGGCCGTTCATCATCACAAAGAAGGTGCCTCGGTCTTCCTTAGGTGTCAGTTCAGATGGAATCTGCTGAAACAGCAGATAGCTGGCGAGGCCCGCTAGCATCAGCACCACGGCCAACATTTTTGAGCGTCGAACATTGCCCTCAAGAGTGCGAGCATAAGCGCCTTCAAGTTTTGCAAATTGACGGTCCATCCATTGACTAAACCGGCCCTCGCTTTCACTTTGCTTCAGCACTTTTGAACACAGAGCTGGGGAAAGTGTGAGTGCGGTGATACTGGAGAAGAACACAGCTGCGCTCACGGCCATGGCAAACTCAGTGAATAAAGCGCCGATACGGCCATCCATAAAAACTAAGGGCACAAACACGGAAATCAGTACCAGCGTGGTTGCGACAATGGCAAAACCCACTTCGCGAGCGCCGCGATACGCAGCGAGTAATCGAGGCTCACCAAGCTCAATACGGCGGTGAATATTCTCCAACATGACAATGGCGTCATCGACCACTAAACCGATAGCAAGCACCAGTGCCAACAGGGTAAGCAAGTTGATAGAGTAGCCCATGGCAAGTAAAAACATAAAGCTGCCAACTAAGGCTACAGGGACGGTGATTGCTGGAATTAACGTGGCGCGCACGTTGCCCAAGAACAGATAGATAACCAAAACCACTAAGGCCATTGATATGGCCAGCGTACGATACACCTCATCGATAGACTCTTTAATGAAAATCGAGGAGTCATAGCTGTCTTCGATGGTGGTACCTGGGGGCAGGTTGCGTTTGATTTTTTCTAATTCTTTGCGAGCGTTCTCCACCACGGTGAGGGTGTTAGCCTTTGCTTGTTTAACCACACCTAGGCCAATCATGTTGCGGCCATTGCCACGGAATAAACTCTCTTCGTCGGCGGCTTCAAGCTGTACATCGGCGACTTCGTTTAGGCGCACGAGATAGCCATCATCACCACGAGCAATAACCAAGTTTTGAAAGTCAGAGGGGCTTATATAGCTACGCGCGGTACGGACCGAAAAATCACGATCAACAGACTCGATTTCCCCTGCTGGCAGCTCTACGTTTTCAGCTCGCAAAACTTGTTCAATATCGCTGGCTGTAACGCCCCGTGCCGCCATAGCCTCGCGGTCTAGCCAAATCTTCATTGCATACTGGCGTTCACCACCCACTCGGACATTGGATACGCCGTCAACAACCGCAAGGCGATCAACAATGTAGCGCTGGGCATAATCGGATAGCTGCAAGGTATTCATCGTTGAGCTATTGAGCACAAACCACGCAATAGGACTTTCATCGGAATTGGATTTAGATACTTCCGGAGGTCTAACTTGGTCGGGGAGGTTGTCCAGTGCGCGCGACACACGCTCTCGCACATCGTTTGCCGCCGCATCGATATCTCGGTCGATATTAAATTCGATAGTGATATTAGAGCGGCCATTGCGCGACGAGGAGGTGATACTTTTTATGCCTTCAATACCGGAGATGCGGTTTTCAATTACTTGAGTAATTTTAGTCTCGATAATTTCCGCAGAAGCACCAGTGTAGTCAGTACTGACACTGACAATGGGACTATCGATATCCGGATACTCTCGAAGGGGCAGCATGGAGAATGCCACCAACCCGAAAGTTAGTAATAAGAGGTTGATTACAATAGCAAAAACCGGACGCTTAACAGCCGTGTCGGTGATTCTCACAGTGCAGCCTCCTCAACGGTCACGGCTGAGCCTGAGCGCAGTTTAATAATGCCTTCTGTGACCACTTGATCGCCACTGCTTAGACCTTCACTGATGCCTACCCAACCGTTATAGCGCTTATCGATTTTCACCTCGACCTCTTTGGCAACACCTTCCACAATTTGAAAAACGAAGTGTTTGTTTTGGCGTGGAATAATGGCCTTTTCTGGTACCAATAAGGCCTCATAGGTTTGCAATTCCAGCTGCGTGCCCAGTAACATACCTGGGCGCAAGATATTGTCTTCGTTGGCAAAGCTGGCGCTAATTGGCACGCTACGGGTGTTGGTGTCGATACGAGAGCTGACATGAGACACTTTGCCGGTAAACAGCTGATTTGGATAGGCGTCACTGCGCGCTGTTACTGTCATTCCCACACCCAGCTGCGCAAGGTATTTCTCTGGCACATTAAAGTCGACTTTAATCACACTGATGTCATCTAAGGTGGTTATTTCAGTGTTGGTGCTCACGAATGCCCCTTTAGACACCATGCGTTTACCTAGTACTCCCGAGAAGGGCGCGGTAACACGCATTTCCGCGAGTTTGGTTTTAGCTGCTTCAAGCTGAGCCTGGGTGGCTTCGAATTTTGCTAGTTGCTCTTCTAACAGTGACTTTGCCGTGGCTTGTGAACGGGCCAGCTCGGTCAAACGATTCAATTGCCGCTCTACTTCAGAGAGGTTGGCTTGCAGTTCCTTGACTCGCAATTGCTCTTCAGTATCTCGTAATTGCACCAGTCGTTGTCCTGCTTGCACTTTATCGCCATCATCAAAATGGATACTGTCGATATAGTCACTTTGGGCGCTTTTAATGTATACGGCCTGGTTTGCTCGCGCGCTGCCGATACCATCAACGGTGATAGCTCGGCTGTCTTTGGTCACGGTATGAGCTTGCACGCGAGTTGATTGAGCGCCCATGTTGGGTTGCTGTGATTGCCCTTTGGGCAGATATAAGTAAATACACAGCCCTAAGAAAATGATAATAATGACAGGGAAAAGTGCCTTGCCCGAATGCCTACTGTGGTTCATCGACGGTACCTATGGTTTCTCGGCTGAAAAAGGTGAGAGCTTAGTTTACAAACTTGCGCTCTAACACATAGACCGCCAATCCTGTATTTTTGTGTGTTAACCGAAAATTCAGCAAAATGATGCACTGTGTTCCCAATTTGCCGCATTTTTGTAACCTTTGCCTACCCTTGCTGCGTATAAAACTCGTAAATTATACGTACAATAGGAGTATACGTAGTGGCACCAAAAAGAGAGCGTATGAGTAATAAAAAAATGCCCCCTAATACGCAGCCCTCAGAACAGGGAGGCGTCAGCCGATACGCGAAAATTCGTGCCCACAGTGCGCGTCATGGCAGCGAAATACTCATTACCAGCGCGATTGTCTTGGTTTTCTTGGTGTTGTTTATACAGTTTAAAAGCGCTGACATATTGATAGCGGAGATTTTCTTACTAAGCGCCGCTTTAGTTGGCATGCTAGTGGGGTACTTAAAGTTGAGAGAGCCGTTTTACAGCATTTTTCTCGACAAACAGAAACTTAGCTATAATCATAAATACGGCTGGTGGCAGCTCGATGTCGATAACCTACAACAGGTCGGTGTGGTGAGTATCGAACAAGCAATGCAGACGCTCGAGTTAAATGTTGTGGGTCTGAGCTTAAAGCGAGAAGATGAGTTCTTAAATAAGCTTTCACCCCGGTTGGCGGGCCGTTTGCTGGTGGAACAACGTCATTATCTGCTGCAGGCGATCAAAGCGTATTGCCGCGATGGCAATGAATGCCCGCCACAGTGGTTGGTTGAGGATACCGAGTACGTCAGCCAGTCGGGGCAAAAATATACTGGATTATTAGCTATGTTTGCTAATAGAATGAAGAACTTAAAATTTTTGACTGGGTATGAAATATTAATACCCGCCGCTATGTTAGACCGTGATATTTGGGCGTTCAGCTATTTATTACATAGATGGCAACGCGACCCGGCTAACACTGTGGTGCAGTTGCAACAGCAACTCAATAGCCACAGTAGCAAGTAGACAGGATAAGACATATGTCTGACGATAGAGCATTTATAAAAAGTGGTCGTAATACCATCATTCATAAAGTTAAGAAGCTGGATTTGGTCATAGTTAATGGCGAAGAGCAGCCAAAAATTAAAGTGACTCAGCACGGCCTAGAGCCCTTTAAAGAAGAGCTTCCCAAAAATCGTCGAGAGGCTAAAGAGCGCTATCTTGAGATGGTGTACATTGCCAGCCCGGATGTTTTTGCAGAAGAAAAACGCTTGCTATTTATTCAAGCTTTGGATGGGCGAGAATACAAAGTCGATTACTCCAAAGTTGGTACTAAACTATTTGTTCGTATTCACCAGGACAGTTATTTATAACACCTGATAAATGCAGTTTGTTGATGATGTTGGCAAGCAACTTGCGTTGGTAAGGCTATGCAATAATTGGGAGCACATCATGGGTCGACTTATTCATAGCGCGCTCAGCATCATTTTGGCCACGGGATTGGTTGCCTGTGGTGGCAGTGGCAGCGACGAAGTCACTGAAAATGCGAGTATTAATGTTGGTGCTGATCGCGACGCAGTAGAAAAATCAGAATTAATTATCAACGCGCAAGTGTCACCTCCTGGAGGCACTTTCAGGTGGCAACAACTTTCCGGCCCGGCTATCGAAGGGCTACCCAGTGAAGAGCAAGAGTTGGCGCTGATGCTCCCGGACGTTAAGGGTGACCGCGCGGCGCAAATTAAGGTCGATTATCGGGCCCCAGACAATACCCTAGTATCTGATACGCTTACCATTAATATCGCTTCAGCAAACCAGTTACCACAGATAGCCATAGCGCAAATTGCCCCCGAACAACTGCCCTCACAATATAATGATGTTGTCACCCTGAGTGCTGCTGGCTCTAGCGATCCCGATGAAAACGGCTTTATTGCGAGTTATTTATGGCAACAAACTGAGGGCCCGCAACTGCAATTTAGCGCTGTGGATGAAGCCACTTTAAGTTTTCGCCACCCGCTACTAGATAGTGATACCACGCTCGCGTGGACTGTGTTTGTCAGTGATGACGAGGGCGGTCAAGTGAGCACCGAGTATAGCCTGCTGCTAAATAAAACCGCGCAAGTGGTCATCGCCAACGCAGGGGACGACCAGCAAGTCACTGAGTTTGACACTGTGACGCTTAATGCCGGTAATAGTGAAACGGTGAGTGGTCAGTTTAGTTGCTACTGGCAGCAGCAAAGCGGCAGTGCCGTGACCCTCGCCAGTGAGCGCCAGTGCGAAACGCAGTTTGTTGCTCCCGACATCGATGTAGCACAACAACTGAGCTTTAGCGTTAGGGTGAGCGATGAACTTAACCGCAGTGCAAGTGATGAAGTCACTGTGAGCGTGCAGCGCCGCGCCTTGGGGCTGATCAACGACACCGGTATGAGCGCGTGCTTTAATAACAGCCAAGCAATCAGCTGTGATAGCACCGATTTCCAAGGGCAAGATGCGCAGCAAGGCCGAGACAGTGTAGCGCAGCGCTTAGACAAAGTGGGTAAAGGGGATATGGCCTTTGACTTTACTAAACTGAATGAGTTTGCCGACGAATTACCAGACTCTGCCACCGAGTTTGCTTGTGTGCGAGATAATGTCACTGGCCTTATATGGGAAGTGAAACAAGCCAACACCCACACTTTACCAAATACCGACTTGCGCGAAGGCCTGAATCATTACAGCTGGGCTCTTAACGGTGAGGGCGGCGTGCTTATAGGGAGTGAGCGCGCGCCAGCCAATAGCTCATGTCCTAGTGATGTCGATTGCTCAGTGCAACAATATATTGATGAGGTCAATGCCATCGACTTTTGCGGTGGTGCCAATTGGCGCCTACCTACCTATGTAGAGTTGCTGAGCTTGGTGGATTATCAACGCCATGGTCAGGCACACATGATTAGCCCGGACTATTTTATTCACACCCCGTCGGTGAGTTTACTGGGGCATTTAAACTACTGGACATCACGCACCAGCGTTGACGGACAATCATTATCTCAAGCCTTTATTATCGATATGAGCTCAGGTAACGATTTGGCTTACCCCAAAGGTAATACCGCTTACGTACGTTTGGTGCGCAACCCATAGGAGTGATCATGAATTATATGTTTTTAATCGTGGCGGCTGTGGTGAGTACATCGCTTTGGGCTGAACAGCGTTGTTATAATCTGCAAGCTAGTACCCCGGCAGAGCGCTTTGTGATTAATGCGGATGGTACGATTACTGATAACGCCACTGGGCTGATGTGGCAACGTTGTAGCTATGGGCAACAGTTCGATGCTGAACTGCAAAGTTGCTCCGGTGCGGCGCAACAGCTTAGCTGGCAGCAGGCACTGCAAAGCGCCACTAATGATGAGTTTGCCGGCTTTGATGACTGGCACTTACCTAACAGTAAAGAGCTCGCATCAATTGTTGAGCATCGATGCGTTGAGCCCAGCCTAAATTTAGACCTGTTTTTAGATGCCAGTAATGATAATTACTGGTCCAGCACCTCCGCAGTAACACCGGCAGATCATGCTTGGGTGTATGAATTTTACAGTGGTAAAAATAGTCTTCATGCTAAAAGTAGTGATGTATTTGTGCGTTTAGTACGCTATCAGCAATAACTGCTTACATTTTGTTCGTATACAGCATAGCGAGCACTGAGTAAGGTAGAGTTAAGTACATTTACGAGAAACATCAATGACGCTGAGAAAGTACCTGTGGCTATGGGCCTTACCTTTGGCGCTGTTGTGCTATGCCATCGGTAGTCGCCAAGGTGTGATTGCCTTGGTGCTGGTGGCGGTCGTGGGCGAGCTTATTTTTTGGCTTGGACTGTTTAAACGTGGCAAGCGCAGAGATAACGCACCAAAACCTTAGTTTGATTATTTATACAGTACTTTATACAGTTGTTTGTGGCTTTTCCTTACACTTTTTGTCACTATAGCTTCACCTAAAACTGTTGGGCTGCCCTGGCCTCACACAAGCGCGATGAAGAAATTTATCCATATTGATATGGATTGCTTTTATGCCGCCGTAGAGATGCGCGACAATCCTGAACTTGCAAACCTGCCTTTGGCCATTGGCGGGCGAAGCCGTCGTGGGGTGCTATCAACGGCAAACTATATTGCTCGTCAGTACGGCGTACGTTCGGCGATGTCTAATTATCATGCGAAACAATTGTGCCCAGATTTAGTCATTGTGCCGGGGCGGATGCAACTTTATAAACAAATCTCACAGCAAATTCGTGCCATTTTTAGCCGTTATACGGACCTTATCGAGCCACTTTCTTTAGATGAAGCGTACTTGGATGTGACTCAAGCACAGGTATGCCGTGGTAGTGCCACACTTATTGCTGAGCAAATTCGCCAAGATATCTTCCAGCAAACTGGACTGACAGCCTCAGCAGGAGTCGCACCTATTAAGTTTGTTGCCAAAATAGCCAGCGACGAGAATAAGCCGAATGGGCAATGCGTAATTCTTCCTGAGCAACTGCCAGACTTTCTTGCTCAGTTGGACTTAAAAAAAATCCCCGGTGTTGGCAAAGTGACGCTAGAGCGGTTGCATCAGAAAGGATTATACAAAGGCCAGGATGTATTGGATAAGGGAGTAAACTGGATGCAGCAGCATATAGGGAATTTTGGTGTGTCCTTATACCAAAAGTGCGCAGGCGAAGTAATAGGGCGAGTTAAAACCGAGCGCATTCGCAAATCACTCAGCGTCGAACACACTTACGAGTATAACAAAACCTCATTGCTACAATGCCACCAGGCCTTACCCGCTTTACTCGAGGAGTTGCAACAACGCCTTGAGCGCAACCAACTTAGCAATGCTATTAACAAGTTGTCAGTCAAAGTAAAGTTTGCCGATTTTCAGGTGACTACTGCTGATCAAAGTGGATTCGCCTTGAATCTAGACACTTTCGCAGCGTTAACGGCGAAAGCCTACCAACGGGGCAATACTCCAGAGGTGAGATTACTGGGCCTAGGCGTTGGAATTTCACCGCAACAGCAACAAGCTACCCAGTTAAGCATTTTAGACTAAAGCGTTAATGAATTTTTAAACTAAGCTGATAAGGTAAATTGCTACTTTAGGCACTTAGCCTCGTCGGCCTGTGCTCGTGCGACTAATACACTTTGCTAAAGCGAAGCGTATTGTAATGACAACAAAAATAAAGAGAGAAGACTATGCAATCAGTAGTTATTGTCTTGCTTGGTATTGTCGGCATGCTATTTGGCTGGTTCGTCTATTCCAAGTTTATCGCCGAAAAAATCTTCAAAATGGACGATAAGTTTGTAACTCCAGCTCATGAGCTCCAAGACGGCGTTGATTATGTGCCAACCAATAAAGTGGTATTGTGGGGACACCACTTTACCTCGGTAGCGGGGGCCGCGCCCATTGTTGGCCCCGCAATTGCGGTTTATTGGGGGTGGGTGCCTGCGGTATTGTGGGTCGTATTTGGTACTATTTTCTTTGCTGGTGTTCACGACATGGGCGCCCTATGGGCCAGTGCTCGGCACAAGGGCAAATCCATGGGGGCGTTATCAGAATCAGTCATAGGCTCGCGCACGCGCTCTCTATTCATGATTGTGGTGTTTTTGGTGCTGTTGATGGTGAATGCGGTATTTGGCGTGGTGATTGCGAACTCGTTTGTATCGCAACCTAATGCGGTATTCCCAGCTTGGTCCGCGATTGTGGTGGCCTTAGTGATAGGTCAGCTGCTGCGTCGAAATATGCCGCTTATTCCTTTGTGTGCTATTGGTGTTGGCGTACTCTACGCGACGATTTACATGGGCAGCTCAATGCCTCTGGCGCTGCCTAGTGAAATGTTTGGGTTAGCGGATAAAGCCAACTGGATCATTATTCTTTTCGTTTATGCAGCAATTGCTTCGTTATTACCTGTTTGGATGCTACTGCAACCGCGCGACTTTATTAACGGCATGCAGCTGTTGGTGGGGCTGGTTCTGCTCTACGGTGCAGTCTTTGTTTCTATGCCTGATATCACAGCTCCTGCGTTTAACATGCAAACCGCTGCTGATACGCCCAGTATTATTCCCTTGTTGTTTGTCACCATAGCCTGTGGTGCGGTGTCAGGCTTCCATGGCATCGTGTCCTCAGGAACGAGCTCAAAACAACTGAATAAAGAAACCGATGGTCGCTTTGTAGGATACCTCGGTGCCGTGGGAGAAGGATGTTTAGCACTTATCACGCTGGTGGCCGTTAGTGGTGTGGCCTTAGCTGTTTCCCCAGAGGAGTGGCATGAAATATACAGTCATTTAGGCGCTGGCAGTGTGAGTGCTTTTATTACTGGCGGTGCTAATTTAATTGAAAGTGGCTGGGGTATTTCCACCGAAGTTGCGTCAACCCTATTGGCGGTAATGGTGGTGTTGTTTGCAGGCACAACGATGGACTCGGGTGTGCGTCTCCAGCGTTATATCATTCAAGAGTGGGGCGACATTTATAAAATATCGGCGCTTAAAAATGGCGTCGTTGCTACGTTAGTTGCGGTGGGGTGTTGTTTGTTACTTGCCTTTGGCGCCGGTGGTGCATCTGGCAGTGGTGGCATGATTATTTGGCCGCTATTTGGCTCTACCAACCAGATCCTTGCCAGCTTAACCTTACTGGTGATCTCGGTGATGCTTATAAAAGCAGGACGTCCGGCTAAATTCACGCTGATCCCTATGGTCTTTGTATTGATTATGGCGTTCTTTGCGGGGGTCATTAAACTTGCTGAGTACTACCAACAGGGGAACTGGTTGCTTGTTGTACTCGATGCTATCGTCCTTATTGTTAGTGTGTTGGTCATGCTTGAGGCGTGGTCTGTGATCGCTAAACATAAGCGGGAAAAACAGCAAGGTTCAGAGCAAGCGTAAGCACAACTTGTCAACGCCACTTTACAATCCCTAAGGTGGCGCAGGGCTTCGCTAGTCAAGAACCCGTAAATCACCGATAATGTAGGTCCTTTGTTTTAGATTAGGACCTTTTTTATGTCTTATGCACGCGCTACGTCTTGCGCTAGCCTTGATGCACTTAGTGCAACCAGCGAAAACGATGCTCTTATTATTATCTGTGACTCCCTTGATGCGCTGCCCCAAGCCTATGCTGAACAAATCAACGCTCACGCGGCGATAGATAGCCGTGTAGGTAAGCAACCGGCATTATTGGTCAGCGAACAAGCGCCAGGTAAGCGCTTGATTGTGACTCCCACAGGCCCTTTAGGGCGGGATTATGATGATGTGCGCCGTGTCTTTGAAGCAGCTAAAAAAGGCATTGCCGTAGCGAAGGAAGCAGGCGCAATTAAGCCGGCTTTGTATGTGCATAATATTCAACAGCGTCCAGGTTACGAGTTCGCATTGGAAGTGGCCTTTTTAGGTGCTAACCAAGCGTTATGGCAGCCCTTAGAAGCACGTGAATATCATGGCGATGCTATCTCTGCAATGAATACTATTAGCCTGGTCGGCGCTACAGATGAACAACTAAAACAGGTCAATGCGATTGCCGCTGGCCAATATGCGGCACGCGATTTATGTGGCACTGAACCAGAGCGTATGGCGCCGCCTCGCTTCGCTGATTATTGTGTCGAGGCTTTTGCTGGTACTGCGGTGAAAGTCGATGTGATCAGTGATATCGCGACGATTGATAAAGAGTATCCATTGCTGAGTACCGTTGCTCGCGCATCCTATGCGGTAGAGCGTCATCACCCACGCGTGGTAAAAATGGCCTATGTGCCTGAAGGCAATGTTGAACGCACGTTGATCTTTGTCGGTAAAGGCCTTGTTTACGATACAGGTGGTGCGGACTTAAAAGTCGGTGGCTTTATGGCCGGCATGAGTCGCGATAAAGGCGGTGCCGCATCTGTCGCTGGGTTTATGAAAGCTGTCGCTGAAGCACAGCCTAAAGGAGTCAAAGTGATTGCCTATTTGGCCGTGGTTCGTAATTCCATTGGTTCGGATTGCTTTGTTCCTGATGAGATTATTACCAGCCGTGAAGGCGTTCGCGTGCGCATTGGTAACACCGATGCTGAGGGCCGCTTGGCAATGGGAGATTTACTCAGTGAGGCTAAGGAAGTAGCCAAAGGCGAGGTGAATCCTGAGCTCTTTACTGTTGCTACTCTAACCGGGCATGCCGCCCGAGCTGTGGGCCCTTATAGTGCCTATGTTGAAAATGGTCCAGCGCGTAAAGTGCAGCTCTCACAGCAATTGGTGGAGCAGGGTGACTTATGGGCCGATTGCGCCGAGGTATCGCGCTCGCGTCGCGAAGACTATGATTTTGTGCAACCACGCACCTTAGCTGACGATGTGCTTTCTAGTAATAATGCTGCATCGGCAGTCACTGCACGGGGCCACCAATTCCCGATGGCCTTTTTGGCGATTGTGGGTGGGTTAGATAAGCATGGCTTAGATAGCCAGCAGCCGCTTCCTTATGTACACATGGATATTGCTGGCAGTGGTGTAGAAGGCGGCGACTGGCAGCATGGAAAACCAACTGCGGCTACGGTAGCAAGCTTATTTGCTAAATACTGTCGCTAACGCTGGCAGCAATAGCCGATATTGTTAAGCTAAAAAGGCCGCCGTTGGGCGGCCTTGTTATGACCGGAGAGTGATGACTTCATATTTTGAAGCGCTTAACTATACTGTCGAGTGTTTGACTGGCCTGCTCTAGTTCATTACTCGCCTGGTTCATAACCTGCGTGCTGGAGAGCGACTCATTGGTTGCATGGGCTAAATCATTGAGCCGCTGCGACACTTCACTAGAGGCGTCATTTTGTTGCTCAGTGGCGCGGGCGATATGAGCGTTCATTTCCCGGATAGAGTCAACCAAGCGGTTGATTTCATCCAATGCTTCGGTGGTATTCGCGGTGGACTCAACTGTATTATCCGAGATCTGTTGACTGTTTTGTACGGCCTGCACGGCTTTTTCCGCACCTTGTTGCAACTGCTCAATCATAGCTTGAATTTCATCGGTGCTTTGGCCGGTGCGGCTGGCTAACGTGCGCACTTCATCAGCAACAACTGCGAACCCCCGGCCTTGCTCGCCAGCTCTTGCTGCTTCTATAGCGGCATTGAGCGCTAAAAGGTTGGTTTGCTCGGAAATGCCGCGAATCACATCCAGTACACTGCCAATATTATTACTTTGGCTGGCTAACTGCTGCACCACCTCAGCGACTTGTTCAATTTGTGTGCTTAAACGGGTGATCGCATTCACTGTGTTATGAACCACTGATTTTACTTGATCTGCATAACTGTTCGCTTCGTTGCTAGCTTGCTCGGCGTTATTGGCATAATCACTGATGTCTTTCACTTGGTGACTTACCTGTTCCATTGCTGTGGCCACTTGTGCTGAGCTGTCGCTCTGCAGCTCAATATGATGTTGATTTTGCTGGGCCGTCGATTGTAGTTGCGCCACATGCTCACTCACTTTATTGGCTTGCTCATTGACCGCTTCTATGGATTGGCGCATCTTTTCGGTGTAATCATTAAAGTGCCTGGCAAGGCGAGAGACTTCGTCATTGCCGCTGCTGTCTAAACGCTGGGTTAGGTCTCCCTCACCTTGCGCTATATCTTTCATCATGTCTGCTGCGTGACGAATAGGCCCCATCACACTTTGTGCTATTAAATAGCCCATCACTAACAGCACCGCGAGAATCACAACGCCCTCGAGGATAAGAATTGTTTTGCTACGTGCAAACGTGTCCTCAATGTGATCAATATAAACGCCGGAGCCAATCACCCAGCCCCAGGGTTCAAACCCCTTAACGAACGCTATTTTATCGACAGGTTGCTCTTTTCCTGGCTTTGGCCACTTGTAGGGCACAAAGCCTTCACCTTGACGCTCGACCAGCTCAGCCATTTGCACGAATAGTTTCACGCCATCGGGGTCGGCGGTGTTAGCTAATGACTTGCCTTCGAGCTGCGGCTTAAACGGGTGCATGACCATGGTCGGGCTGGTGTCATTGATCCAAAAATAATTGGAATCACCGTAGCGCAAAGCGCGAATAGCATCTTTAGCGGCAACTTTCGCTTGCTCATCCGTGAGGGCGCTCGTTTGTGCTTGTTGGTGGTAATACGCCGCGATGCTGTGTGCATTTTCTACTAGGTTGCGCGTTTTCTCATGTTGCCCATCCAGCAAAGAGCGGTATTGGTTAGTCAGTGAGGTCGCGACTAAGATGATGATACCGAGTAGAGCAAGAACGAGTAGGGCAATCAGGCGTTGATAAATACTAAGGCGACGAAGTTGCTGCATAACAAATCCTTGGAACGAGGTAATGCTATGAGTTTAGTCGATTCTAAGTGAGTGAGCCTAAAAATAAGTATGGATTTTCAGTAGATTGTAAAAGAAATCAGGCCAGCAGAAGCTGGCCTGATTGAAGCGTAGAAACTTACTCTTGAGCCATATCAAAATGGCGGTTAAAGAAGTCGGTAATGGTGTGATGCAGGTGCGTTTGTACCTTTTTACCTCGCAAGCTATGTTTCGAGCCTGGGTAGGTCATCATTTCAAACGGCAACGCCTTGTCTTGTAACTGTTTAAACAGCTTAGTGGCGTGGGTAAAGAGCACGTTGTCATCAGCCATGCCATGATAAATCATGAGCGGACCCTTGAGGCCATCGCTGTATGGAAAGACCGCGCTTTGTTCATAGCCTTTGGCATTAGTTTTTGGGTGGCCAAGATAGCGCTCTGTGTAATGAGTATCATACAACGACCAGTCGGTAACAGGAGCACCTGATACACCGGCTTTGAAATAATCGCCAGCTTTAAACATCCCCATTAACGCCATGTAACCGCCGTAGCTATGGCCATAAATACCTATGCGCTGCGGGTCTACGTAATCTAAGGTGCGTAAAAACTCGACGCCTTTAATTTGATCCTGCACCTCACTTTCACCAAGGTGTTTGTAGATCACGTCTTCAAAGCGCTTTCCGCGATTGTAGGAGCCGCGATTATCCAGCTGAAATACCACATAGCCTTGTTGCACCATGTATTGAAAGTATAGGTTTTTACTGCGCCAGCTGTTGGTAACTCGCTGCGCATGCGGGCCGCCATATACATTGACAATGACCGGGTGCTTTTGCTTTTTATTCAGTTTGCGTGGCTTGAACAGGCGGTAGTGCATTACCTGACCGTCTTGTGCCTTTATGGTGCCGTACTCAGGCTCTACTAAGTCGCTGGTGTAAGGGCTGAGTGGGTGCTGTTCATCAATCGCATTTTGCTCTAACCAAGTGACAAAGTCGCCATTGGTTTTACGCAGTGCAACATAGGGAGGGCGGTTTACCGACGAGGCACGGTCAATAAAGGTCTTGCTATCCTCTGCAAGAACGACGTTATGATATTCACCCGCTGCGGTGATACGCGTAATCTCACCAGCTTCAAATAGGGGAGTGCTATACAAATGGCTTTCTAGCGGCGTGTCTTTGCGACCGGCAAAATACACGACGCCATTTTGCTCATCAACGCCTTTTAATGACTCAACAATCCAATCCCCTTGGGTGATCTGGCGTACCAGTGTGCCATCGACCTTGTACAGGTAAAGGTGCTTGTAACCATCGCGCTCTGACGCCCAGATAAAGTGCTCTTTATCTTGCAAAAACTTCAGATCGAAGTGCAGGTTAATCCATGTATCACTTGTCTCTTTGACAGCCACGCGTTGGGTTTTTTCGGCGCTATCATAAAAACGTAGCTCGAGCTCTTGCTGCGAGCGGTTTTGCCATTGATAAGACAGGGTGTGGTTGTCTTTGAGCCATTTTGCACGGGCAATGTAAATATCCTTGTCGGTGCCTAAATCAATCCAATCAACCTGTTTGTCATCAATACGGACAACGCCTAGCTCTATGGCCACATTGTCGGTGCCAGTGTATGGGTAGCGCTGGTTAAATAGCTTCACTTCGTCGGCATAAATCTCGTTGCGAATCGCCTCTTCGACGGGGCTTTCATCGATACGGGTAAAGGCTATTTTCTGTTCATCGCCGGACCACCAGTAGCCAGTCATGCGGCTCATTTCTTCCTGCGCCACAAACTCAGCCATGCCATTTTTAATGACACCGCCGCCATCTTCAGTGAGCTGGATTTCTTTGCCGCTGGCCAGTTCTAAGGCATATAAGTTCTGGTCGCGGATAAAAGAGACAAAATTGCCTTTTGGTGAGAATCGCGCGTCGGTTTCAAACGCGTCGGTATCGGTGAGCTTGCGGCTTTCGCCACTGGCCAGTTGATAGTAATACAAGTCCCCATTGAGTGGGAAAAGCAACGCTCGCCCATCTTTGGACCAGGTATACTCCAAAATTCCACGACCAAAAATACGTTGGCGCTCACGGCGCGCTTTTTCTTCATCAGAGAGATTTTCCGGCCCTGAGAACAATGCTTGCGAATCGACTAACATGCGGTTGCTGTTGTCTTTGAGATTGTATTCCCACAGGTCGTAGCGATTGTAGTCTTCTTTCTTTCCTTGCAAGTAGGTAACGCGGCTACCATCTGGAGAAAACTTAAGCTTTACAGGCGCTTTACCAGCTAAACTAGGGTCATCAAAAATGCGCTCGAGCGTCAGCTCTTTGGCAGTCGCTGCGCCGCAGGCTAAGCTTGCAGCCAAGGCAACAGATAAGTATTTGGTTGTATTAGACACGGGTAAACCTTATTGTTGTAGTGATGCGTTGATGGTACTGATGCACTGTCATAAGCGCAACTTTATGCCACTAAACTTGCAGCAACAGGAGGATGCTATGTTTGCATTAGCACCAGAGTTGGAACGAGATTGTATTGAATTGGCGGATTGGCCGTTGTGTAAAGTGCTGTTAATGAATGACAGCCAGTACCCTTGGTTTATTCTGGTACCGCGCAAAAGCGGATTAAAAGAGATCATTGATTTAAGTGATCGCGACCAAATCGTGTTAGGACGTGAATCGGCGAAGCTTAGCTGTATGCTCAAAACAGTGTTTAAGCCGGCAAAATTAAATGTTGCTGCTTTAGGTAACATGGTTGAGCAGTTGCATATTCATCATATTGCTCGCTTTGAGCAAGACCCCGCATGGCCCAAACCGGTGTGGGGGGTACACCCACCTAAACCTTATACTGAAGCGCAAATTCAACAGATTAAAGAGAATTTGCAGCTATAAAAAAACAGCGCCGAAAGGCGCTGTTTTTATGTCGTCTATAAATACTGGCTTAGTTTAAGCCTAGTACCTTTTTGCCTTGGATGAAGTCGACATCCACAGGGATATTCGCTTTGCTGAGCTTTTCTAAATCAGCGGCCAGTTCAGGTTTAATTTCACCCATGGTAGCAACGAGCTGGTCCACCTTCTGATAGTCACCGTCACCTTGCAGGGTAAGAATTAAATTTGATAGCTTGCTCATGGCTGCAGCCATCTTATCCATATTTACCTGATATAGGCCGTTTTCATCTTTGGAGAACGCGCCTTCTTGTTTGAAGAAGTTAAAGCGGATCATATTAGCTTTACCGTGCGCGCTGGATGCGCCAAAACGCACAGAGCGGAAGATTCCAGCCATAAAGGTGACATAGTAATCTTCTAACGTACCCTCGGTAATCTCGCCTTTTTTCAATAGCTGCTCAACCATATACAAGCCAAGGATATCCGCCTTGCCTTCTTCCAATGCACTCGCGTGCTCTTGAAGCGACTGGCGTACGGTGCCTTTACCGGTAATGGTGTTTTTAATACCTAGGCCATGCGCCACTTCGTGGAACATGGTATTGGCAAAAAAGGCGTCGAAAGTAATGTGTTTGCGCTGCTCGGGCACAATGAGCTCAGCGGCAATAGGCATGAGGATTTTGTCGAACTTAGCGCGCATGGCATTTTTAAGTTGCAGGCGACGAGTGCCTTTTTCCAGTTGCACTTGCTCATCATTAGGCAGATTGATGGCTATGGTTTTGCTGCCAGCATTGGAGTGGCCCGCATAGTAGATGACATCATACGCATTCAGATCGGCGTCTGAACCGGGAACCTCTTGCTTATATTGCTCCGCCACAGGCAGACCTTTTTGTAGCTCCGGAAGGAATTGCGCAAATTTTGCTAAACGCTCACTCCAGGCCATGTCTTTGACCAAAACATAGGATTCAAAAGCCGCACGATAACCGAAAAGTTGATCTTCATAGGTTTCGATCGGACCAATAACCACATCAATGGGGTTATTTTTCATATCCATCCAAGCAAAATCAGAGGCTTGATAGTCATCACTTAGCAAGGCATCGGCACGCATACTCAAGTAGTTAGCGAATTCTTTATTATCGGCCAGTTCGCTCGCTTGGCGCAGCAAGTCTGCGGCAGCCTCCAATGCTTGGGCGTATTCAACCGAATAAGGCACACTGTAAAGCTCACCATTGTCATCGCGTTTGATGATGGAATAAAGTCCTGTTTTATCTTTTACACGGCTTTGCTCTAATTCTTCTTTCGTCATATCAGCTGGGTAAAATTGAGCCCCTGCTGGTTTGTGTTCAAAGCCGCTTAAAAAAGGCTGATCGCCGTTTAAGCGATCCCAAGGACCATAGTTAATCTTGGCAAAGTGACGCACTTGTTCATCATCTAGGCTCGCTAAGAAGTCTTGTTGCTCGCCACCGAAGGCCTGACGCCAAAACAGTTGGTCCATGATTTTTGAGGCATCAATCAGTTTAGCGAGCATTTTTTGCTGATTCCCGCTTAGGTGTGACAAGTCGGTATTGAGCTCAAAGTCGGTGTAAATGTTAAGCCGTTCGCGTTCAATATTAATCAATTCAGGGCCACTGCTTGGTTGTGCGCTCGCCGCCGTTTGTTCAGTAGTTGACTGTGGTTGCTTGGAGCAGGCGCCAAGTGCGAATACAGAGCTAATAAGCAGTGCTTGAGAAATTTTCGACAATTTACTCATGGGATCCTCTTTCGGTGTAACTCGTTATTGGACTGTAAAGTAAGACAAAAAACACAGTCCATGAGAGAGTTTATGATTCGGTTATAGCGGGGGGAGAGCCCCGTGTTGTTGGGCATTAAAGCAACTCAAGGGCTGGCTGGCAATAATGATTATGGGTACATAGGTAATTATTTTTTGTAAATAAATGGGCAATTGCGCTATCACTTTCTAAACTTTATCGGTAACTTATAGCTAATTTATAAGAAAAAACGGCTTTGCTGACATAAAGGATACTGGCGACATGTCCACAGAAAACGCTTTGCTGACCATCTTGGTTGACCGCATAAATAACGATACTTTGGTGCTGCCAACCTTGCCGGAAGTGGCACTTCGAGTGCGTAACGCTGCTGATGACCCGGATATAACCTTACATGATATGGCGGATGTGATCGCCAATGATCCCGCTTTAGCAGCACGGATGATCAAAGTTGCGAATAGCGCCTTGATGAGTCGCTCGGTGAAGGTGACGACTATAAACCAAGCTGTTACGCGTATCGGGTTGAGGCAGATAAAAAATATCGCCACAGCGATGGCGATGGAGCAGCTCTTCGTCTCCCAGCATGAGCTGATCAAAGGCTATATGGATAAGGCATGGCAAAAGACAATTCGTGTTGCCTGCCATTCGATAGCGCTGGTGCAGAACTTTCGCAAGCAACAGCGTCATGACACGATTAATACCGAAACCATCACCTTGGCAGCATTGACCTACAATATTGGTATTTTGCCTATTCTCACCGAGGCTGAGAAGCACCCAGAGGTGTTTGCTAATCCGAGCTTTTTAGCTCATGCCATTCAAAAACTAGCAGGGCGCATTGGTGCTGCTATTTTAACTGCTTGGGACTTCTCTGATGAATTCGTAGAAGTAGCAAAGTGTTGGGCCGATCCTAATTATCGCCCTAAAGAGGTAGAGTTTGTCGATTTCATTCGTATGGGCGCGATCGTGGAGGGCATTTTACAAGTGTCAGATAAGTCGTCCGCACTGCATGTTTATGTCGATAAAGGGATTATCCCATCTGTGGAGATATTTGCTGACGATGAGTATCAGGAAGTCGTGGGTGATATAAGAGAAATATTCAGCTGAAAAAGGAGCCTCTGGCTCCTTTTTCAGTTATGCATAATGCTTACAGATCCTCGGCATCGCCTAATTGATTGGTCAATGCATCAAGGAGTTGTTTGATTTCTTCCGAGGCAAGAATAAAGTCTGCGTCAAGCTTTACTGCCATGTCTTCTTTAGGAATATCGGCGTTTTCTTCTTTTAACGTATCGGCATAACTGACGCGTTTAATAGAGCCATCATTTTGCAATAAGAACTTCACTCGTTCTTGATACTCCAGCGCCAGCTTAGTGACCTCTTTGCCATTATCTAAGTGGTTTTTAACCTCATCACTGGATAGGTCATGGCCTTTAAACTTCACTTGTGCCCCATTGTCATCTTGCTCTTGCAACTCGGCGTCTAAGCCAATCGCGAAGCCTTCTGGAGCGTTGAATTCCTTCAACCACGACGTTAAAAACAAGCCAAGATCATAATTTGCAAACGCCGGCACAACAGGCAATGTACCTAGTGACTTGCGCAATAACGCAAGTAACTCTTCTGCTTTATTAAAGCTGGCACTATTGACCACAACCCAGCCATTTTCCATATCGATAAAAGCAAATTGGAGGCTAGACTTCTTAAATGCTTGCGGCAGCATAGAATGCAAAATGTTTTCTTTTAGCTCATCTTTTTCTTTTTTGCTAACGCGGCGGTTTTCTTCAGCTTCTAAATGATCGACCTTTTCCTGCACCATCTCGTTGACGACCGCAGGGGGCAGTACTTTTTCTTCTCGCTTAGCGCACACTAAAACAGTACTTTGCGAAAAGTGACTGAGCATCTGACCATGTTTGCCAAATGGCTTGGTCCAGCCAAAGGTATGCATATCTTGGCTGCCACAGGGGCGGAATACGTCTTGCTCTAGGGCTTTTTCAAAATCGTCTTGTTGGTAACTGATGTCTTGCTTAAAGCGATAACAGATAAGGTTGCTAAACCACATAGTTTTACTTCCGTTGAGCTGTGGGCTCGAATTAAATGTGGCGCCATCATAGCAGGAGTCACCTTACTAATTAAACATTTGCATTGGCTTTGGTAGGTCTTTTGGAATAGTAATCCGGTATTGCAAACCTTGGCCCGGCTCGCTGCTCACTTCAATCTCGCCCCCCAAAGTTTGTTTAACCAAATTGAAGGTGATATGAGTGCCAAGACCGCTGCCGCCTTGATCACGTTTGGTTGTAAAAAAGGGGTCAAACAGTTTATCTAGTTGTTCGCCGTCAACACCACGGCCATTATCACGGTAGTTGATATCCACCAGGCCATCATTTTCGCTCACATCAATAGTGATAGTGCCCTTTTCGATATCTTCAAAGCCATGAATGAGTGAGTTCATAATTAGATTAGTGAAGATTTGGCTAATAGCACCAGCAGGTAAATTGAGCACCAAGTTATCGGGGCAGTTTACATCCACCTGGTGTTGAGTTTTCTTAATTTTTGGGTGCAGTGAGCGAATCACCTCGCCCAAGTATTCTTTAAAGTTTATGGTGCGTACCGCTTCACTGGCCTGATCGACTGCTATTTGTTTAAAGCTGGCAACTAATTCTGAGGCACGGGCAAGATTTGAAGTGAGTAGTTCAGTACTTTGCTTCGCATCTTTAATAAACTCTTCTAGCGCTTTCGGGGAAAGTGTTTTTTCTTTGTAGGCATGCTCAATGGCATCGAGGCGCTCTTGTAAGAAGGAGGTTGCGGTAACACCAATTCCCACAGGCGTGTTGATATCATGAGTGATACCAGCGACTAAACCACCCAGCGCTGCCATTTTTTCCGAGCCAAGCAAGCGCTCTTGGGCCAAATTGAGCTCATCGACATAACGCTGCATCTCGCTTTGTTTGGTTAGCAACTCTTGTTCGGTATGACGGCGCAGTTCAATTTCCTCTGTCAAGTTGAGCTTTTGTTTTTCCAACTCATATTTCTGCTGCTGCAAATCCATCATCGCTTGGCTTAGGTTTGAGGTTTTTCTTGCTACCTCTTGCTCCAGCTGTAAGTTTTGCTGGTCCAGTTTTTCATTGCTTTTCAATAACTCTTTTTGGGTGTGTTCCAGTTTATTGCGATACTCGACTACTTTATTGATCATGTTGTTGAATGACTGCGCCATGACATTCAACTCGTTTTTTTCATTACTATCGAGGTTTATTCTTGTCCCTTCTAAGTCATCTAGCTCGAGGCTTTCAATCTGCTCGGTAAGTTGATTGAGCGGATGGGTGAGGTGTTTACGAAAAGCCAATAAAAACAATAAGATCAAAAACGCGGTTTTGATCATGGCGTTGCCGACCAGAAGATAGATTGACACGATAATACGGCTGACAACCACATCTCGGCTGGAAAAAAGTGTGACATCACCCACTTGAGTAGCGCGCCCAGAAAACTCAAAAATTAACGGAAAGGTGTAACCAAATAATCCGGAGGGAGTATCTTCTATGATAGAAGCATCTTGCACTAATTGTTGCGAGTAGAGCTCGCGAATGTCTAAAGAGCGCCCTAGTTGAGAGATCACTTCGCCGCTGTCATCACGGACAATAATTCCTTCAACCATAGGGATAGCAATTAACCCTTCGGCGATAGTAATACTTTGATCAGTATTTAATTCCCAAATTGCGCGGGTAAGGCTGCCACTAAAGGTCTTTTGCAGTGTTTGTAGTTCATCGCGTATGTAGTTTTTGGTATTCAAGTACTCGGCAAAGACTTGGCCGCAAGTGACAACAAATGTGAGTAAAAAATACACCGACAAAACACTGGTTAGGAGCTTCTTCGACAAACTATTATGCAACATACGAGTACAGAGCCCTTGTATAAACCATGAAAAAGCGATGATAAAACGTCAATTATCAGCCCTAAATTCGCCATTGGCTTCAAAAACCTAAAGCTAGCCAAGATTCTTGAAAAAATAAATAAAATAATAGCTTAAAGACTGCAGATTAACAAAAATCTGTGGCCTGCGGTGTTAAGATTTGTTTATAGCTATGGTATAACCTACTGATATAAGTTTTACCCTCAAATGGCGTAGTAATGGCTTTTCAGGTGTTAGTCTGTGACGATTCCGTAATGGCTCGAAAACAAGCGAGCAAAGCGGTTATGTCTATTTTGCCTTGCGCGGTGACGCACGCTACAGATGGTGAACATGCACTGACGCTAATGAGTGAACAACATTTTGATCTTCTCTGTTTAGACCTCACTATGCCGAAAATTGACGGTATCGGGGTATTACAACAAATGCGCACACGCAAAATAGAAACCTACGTAGTGGTTATTTCTGCCGACGTACAGTCGCAAATGAAGCAGCGCACAGCGCAACTCGGCGCCCTTGGATTCATTAATAAACCGGTAAAAACAGATGCTTTAGCTGATGTTTTGCATAAATTTGGCGTTTACTAATCTTAGTTATATCTAAAAAGCATATTTTTTCTTTTCTTTAGCTGTTGACAGAAATAGTCATTTTCGTGCAGTCTAGAACCATGAACACAAATTACGCAACACTGACCACCATTATTACCACCACCATCCTTAGCGGATAGTGGCATGGGTCGGTGCGCAGAGAAAAAAGGCCTATGCTCACTGAGCATAGGCCTTTTTTTTGGTCTATCGCCACGCCCTGGTAAAAAGGTGTTATTGGGAATGAGGAAAACATGCAAGTACTAAAGTTTGGAGGCTCGTCACTGGCCGATGCCAGTTGTTTAAAGCGAGTAAGTGAAATTGTCCGTCAGGAGCTCAAAGAGCAAATGCTGCTGGTATTGTCAGCCCCCAGCGGTATGACGGATACATTGGTGGGATTAGCTGAGAGTGCGGCGACAGGCGTAGATATCCAGTCACAGTGGCAACTGTTTTATGAGCGTGCACATACCTTGAAAGACGAAGTGTGTGAGCAAAATCAGCAGCCTGCAAACTGGCCCGACTTTACGCAGTTAAAACAAAAGCTAGAGGGAGTGGCTTTATTAGGGCAGTGCCCGGATTCGGTGTTTGCTTATGTAATTAGCTTTGGTGAGCGCATTAGTGTGGCCTTGATGCAGGTGTTACTCGATGATTTTTGCCCTCATTATATGAGTGCGGAACAAGTTATCCGCTCCAGCGGTGGCTACTTAAACGCTGAAGTTGATCTAGATGTATCAAAACTACAGTTTCGTGAATACTTGCACGCTAACCCCGCAAAAATCTACATTATGCCCGGCTTCACCGGGGCCAATGACGATGCCCAATTGACCACGCTAGGGCGTAATGGCTCCGACTATTCTGCTGCTGTGGCAGCCGCTTGTTTGGAGGCCGATATCTGTCAAATCTGGACCGATGTTGACGGTGTATACAGCGCTGACCCTCGCTATATCAAAGGGGCCACTAAGGTCGATTTTCTGTCTTACAAAGAAGCGATGGAACTCTCTTATTTTGGTGCTAAAGTCTTGCATCCCAAAACCATTGTGCCATGCGCAAAAGCGGGCGTGCCATGTGAGATAAAAAATACCCACAACAGTAAAGAGCCCGGTTCATTGATCAGTGATGAAGTCACTGAAAGCGAGCCGGTAAAAGCGATCTCAAGTTTACAAGATTTGGCTATGCTCACGGTGTCAGGGCCGGGCATGAAAGGTAAAGTCGGCATGGCAGCCAAAGTGTTTACTGCGCTCGCAGCCGATAATGTCTCTATTGTTCTCATCACCCAGTCCAGCTGTGAGTTCAGCATTAGCTTTTGCGTGCATCAGCAAGATTTAGCCTTGGCGCTGCATGCTCTCGAACAAGCCTTTGAACTTGAGTCAAAAGCGGGGCTTATTGAGCCTGTACAAGTGCAGCGGAATTTGGCAATTGTTACCCTGGTTGGCGATAACATGCGAGCACACAAAGGCTTAGCAGCGAAGTTCTTTGCGTCCTTGGCGCAGGCTCAAGTGAATATCGTTGCCATAGCCCAGGATTCAACAGAGAGTTCAATTTCTGCGGTTGTTGATGGTGAGTTATGTAATGATGCAGTGAAGGTTTGTCATGAAAACTTCTTTACCCATGTGCCTTCTATTGATGTTTTCCTGCTCGGCTGTGGACTTGTTGGCAGCGAGCTGCTAAGCCAAGTGCGTAGGCAACAACAATGGTTGCAACAACGTAATATCAAACTCAAAGTCCGAGGCGTGGCCAACTCCCGACAGATGCTGCTAAACAGTGACGGGATTGATCTAGAAAATTGGCAGCAGCCATTGGCGCAGACCTCACAGCAATTTGATCTAACCTTGCTGGAACAGTTCGTTAAGCAAAACCATCTGATTAACCCGGTGTTAGTGGATTGCAGCTCCTCTGGTGCGCTCGCTGCTCAGTATGCCGATTTCCTTAATGCTGGTTTTCATGTGGTAGCGGCTAATAAAAAGGCCAATACCAGCTCGCAGGCTTACTATCAGCAGCTCAAACTCGCTGCGCAGCGCAACAATCGCCGCTTTTTGTATGAAACCAATGTTGGCGCAGGCTTACCCGTGCTCGATAACCTGCAGTTGTTATTCGGTGCCGGTGATGAGCTTCTGCATTTTAGCGGCATTTTATCGGGATCGTTGTCTTATATGTTCGGTGTTATCGGTGATGGCTTAAGCCTGTCACAAGCAACCATCAAAGCGAAAGAAAATGGCTTTACCGAGCCGGACCCTCGTGATGACCTTTCAGGGACTGATGTCGCTCGTAAACTACTTATTATCGCTAGGGAGTCAGGTTTAGCACTTGAGCTGGACGATATTGAAGTGGAGTCGGTATTGCCGCCGGGCTTTGCCGAGGGACTAAGCGTTGATGAATTTATGGCTAAGTTGCCACAACTTGATTCAGATTTTGCCGATAAGGTTGCCAGCGCCCAAGCCGAAGGAAAAGTCTTGCGTTATGTTGGCGCAATTGAAGATGGTCATTGTCGAGTTGGTATTGAAGCCGTTGATAGTCGACATGCGCTGTATGACATTCGTGATGGCGAGAATGCGTTAGCTATTTTGAGTCAGTATTATCAGCCCAAGCCTTACGTTATTCGCGGTTATGGCGCAGGAGCTGAAGTGACCGCAGCGGGAGTTTTCGCTGATATTCTGAAAACTTTACCACGTTAGGAGAGGGCCATGATTGAAGTTTATGCGCCGGCCTCGATTGGTAATTTTGCGGTTGGATTTGATGCGCTGGGAGCGGCTATTGCACCCATTGATGGCACTTTGTTGGGCGATGTGGTGCGAATTAGCGCCAGCGCTGAGACAGAATTTGTATGCTCAGGGCCTTACGCCCATAAATTGCCACAACAGGCAGAGCAAAATTTAGCGTTTATGTGCATGGCACACTTTCGTGCCACAGTCGCGCCGCATATGCCGACAGCGCGTATGGAGTTAGTTAAGAATCTGCCCATTGGTTCAGGTCTGGGATCCAGTGCCTGTTCAGTGGTTGCGGCACTTGCAGCGCTGAATAAGTTTGCCGGCACTGAGCTCAGTGAGGATGCGCTCATTGAGCTAATGGCTGATTTTGAAGCTAAGGTCAGCGGCGCTCGTCATTATGACAATATCGCGCCGTGTTTGCTGGGAGGTTTGCAGCTCACAGGGGCGCTGATACCCGGTCGTTCACTGACGATCCCCACGCCCAGTAATTGGTATCCAGTGGTCGCGTTTCCCGGTTTCACCCTCAATACCGCTCAGGCTCGAGCAGTGCTGCCGCAGCACATGAGCTTACACCATGGTATTGAATTTGCTCAGCGTCTCAGTGCATTTTGTACGCTAATGCATCAGCAACAGCATGAGTTAGCGATGGAGCTGATGATTGATACTGTTGCTGAGCCCTATCGCAGTGAATTGATCAGCGGTTTCAGTGCCGCTAAAAAGGCGATGCTAGAGTTAGGCGCGAAGGCGGTGAGTATTTCTGGTGCTGGGCCAACGCTTTTTGCACTATGTGACACTATCAATGATGCTAAAAATTGCCAGCAGTGGTTACAGCAGAACTATATAAATGAACAAGGCTTTAGTCATATTTGTCAGATAGATACGGCAGGTACGCGGGTTTTGAATGAGGGAAAAGAATAATGCGGTTGTATAATTTAAAAGATGATAGCCAGGTGGTGTCTTTTGTTGAGGCGGTAAAAACGGGGTTAGGGCGCAATCAAGGGGTGTTTTTTCCGCAACAGCTAACGCCACTGGATAATATTGATGCCTTATTAGAAATGGATTTTGTCTCGCGCAGCGCACAAGTACTGACGCACTTGATTGGCGATGAACTGAGTCCTAATGTGGTCGCTGAAATGGTACGGGGAGCGTTTACTTTTCCAGCACCTTTGGTTCAAGTTGCCGATAACCTTCACTGTTTAGAGCTTTTTCATGGCCCTACCTTGGCCTTTAAAGATTTCGGTGGACGCTTTATGGCGCAGTGCCTTGCCCAGTTTAGTAACTCAGAAAAGGTCACTATCCTCACAGCCACCAGCGGTGATACTGGCGCCGCAGTAGCCCATGCTTTTTATGGCAAAGAGAACATCGATGTGGTGATCCTATACCCTGAAGGCAAAATCTCAGAGGCACAGCAAAAGCTGTTTACAACCTTAGGTAATAATATTCACTGTTACAGTGTTAAGGGCTCGTTCGACGATTGTCAGGCCATGGTTAAGCAAGGGTTTTTAGATGACGAGCTCAAAACACGTTTGCGCCTTAATTCTGCGAATTCTATTAATATTAGTCGCTTACTCGCGCAGGTATGTTATTACTTTGAGGCGGTGGCGCAGTTGCCCAAAGCGCAGCGAGGCAAAGCGCACATCTCGGTGCCGAGCGGTAACTTCGGTAATGTGTGCGCAGCGATGATAGCTTCGCTGATTGGCTTACCCATTCAAAAACTCTCGGCAACAACAAATCAAAATGACACGGTGCCGCGCTTTATCGCCTCCAAACAATGGCAGCCGCATGAGACTCAAGAGTCTCTGTCTAATGCTATGGATGTCAGTCGGCCCAATAACTGGCCTCGTGTACAAACGATGTTAGACAGTGGTCGTTTCAGCTATGACGATTTCTTTTCTCATGCTGTGGATGAGGAGCAAACCGCTTTGGCGATGCGTGAATTACAGAGCATGGGCTATCAAGCTGAGCCACACACCGCGATTGCTTATGAAGGGTTAAAAGCGGATTTAGCCCCTGAGCATCAGGGGATTTTCTTAGCTACGGCCCACCCGGCTAAGTTTCAAGCCAGCGTGGAGAAGATTTTAAATGTTGAATTAGCGATGCCAAAGGCGCTTAGCGATGCCTTGGCTAAACCTTGCCTTGCTGAGCCGATGAGTGCAGATTATCAACAATTACGGCAAGCGCTGCTGGCGAAATTAGGTTAATTTGGTAAGCTAGCAATATCGATAACAAACGGCCTTTAGGGCCGTTTTTTTAATGGAACCGAGCAGCATGACATCTTGGTCTGATCTATTAGCAGAGCAGAAACAGCAGCCTTACTTTCAACAAACCTTGGATTATGTGCACCAACGCCGAGAGCAGGGCGTAGCTGTGTATCCGCCTCAAGAACAGGTATTTGAGGCCTTTCGCGCCACCGCGTTTGAAGATGTGAAAGTGGTGATACTGGGTCAAGACCCATACCATGGTCCAAATCAAGCGCATGGCTTATGCTTTTCGGTGTTACCTGGGGTAAAACCGCCGCCGTCATTGGCGAATATGTATAAGGAATTGGCGCAAGATATCGCTGGATTCAGCATCCCTCAACATGGATATTTACAGTCTTGGGCACACCAAGGGGTGTTGCTGCTCAATACCGTATTGACCGTTGAGCAAGGGCAAGCACACTCGCATAAGCACCTCGGCTGGGAGCGTTTTACTGACGTGGTCATCGAACAGCTTAACCAACATGGCAAGGGCATTGTGTTTTTGCTTTGGGGCGCACACGCTCAGAAAAAGGGCAAGCACATCGACACGCAAAAGCACCATGTGCTTAAGGCACCTCATCCGTCGCCGCTGTCAGCACATCGCGGTTTTTTTGGCTGTGGTCACTTTTCCAAAGCCAATGAAATCCTTACCAACCAAGGTCAAGCTGCCATTGATTGGACTCTAGCCGAGCAAATATAACGCAATAAAAAAGAGGGCATCTAGGCCCTCTTTTTTATGTTGGTATCAAAAATCTAACTCTTCTAAACCAATGTCATCGCTGAACAAATCTAGTTCTTGCAGTTCTTTGCGCAGACGTTGCTTATCTTTTAGTGCTTCGATTTCGCGCCATTTACGTTTTTTATTTCGACCGGATGTCTTTTTGGTCTCTGGACCTTCTATTATTTTTATTAGTTCATTCAGACTATCCATGACACTCTCCTGTATAACTAACGCAATCAATCTATACCACAGTTGGTATAAAAATAAAACGAAAATGTTTAACCAAGGTTACAGAAAAGTGATGATTCTATTACGAGCGGAAAGGGCAGAGAAGTGGCGGCCTTGTGGGCCGCCGAATGGTGTTAGAGTTGTTTAAAACGAGCCTCTAAATCTTGCTGAGCTTTAGCAAAAGCACGAATTCCCTCGGCGAGCTTTTCAGTCGCCATCGCGTCTTCGTTATGTAACCAGCGGAATTCACTCTCTGTGAGTGCTTCAGGCTTAGGCTGTACATCGTTTGCTCCGCTTAACAAGTAATCTGTATTAGCCGGCAACTCGGCTAATTCCTCGAGCAATGCAGGGCTTATGGTGAGGCGATCACAGCCCGTTAAGGCAAGAATTTCACCGGTGTTACGGAAGCTGGCACCCATGACGATGGTGTCGTAGCCGTGGCCTTTGTAAAAGTCATAAATACTGCGCACCGATTGCACGCCTGGGTCTTGCAATGGATCGCTAGGCTTCTCCATCCCGTTAGCAACATGCCAATCGAGAATACGGCCCACAAAAGGTGAAATAAGGTAAACATTGGCATCAGCGCATGCACGGGCTTGGGCGTCACTGAATAACAGCGTAAGGTTGCAGCGAATTCCTTCTTTCTCAAGTTGCTCGGCAGCTTTGATCCCTTCCCATGTTGATGCAATTTTAATTAAAATCTTGTCACGGCTCACGCCTTCTAAATCATACAGCGCGAGTAACTGTTTGGCTTTGGCGATGGTTGCTTGGGTGTCAAACGATAAACGCGCGTCCACTTCGGTGGAGATGTAACCAGGCACAATATCTGCGATTTCTTTACCGATTAATACGGCAAAATAGTCACAGGCTAATTCGAGTTGCTGCTGCGCATCAGTGCCTTGCTCTTTGGCATACTGCCATGCTTTATCCAGATAGGGCTTGTATGCGTCTATCTCACTTGCTTTAAGCAGCAAAGAGGGGTTTGTCGTTGCATCTTGAGGTTGATGTTTACGAATCGCTTCAATATCACCGGTGTCGGCTACAATGGTTGAATGTGCTTTCAACTGTTGCAGTGCTGTAGTCATGTGCTTTCCTCATTCCAAGCATAAAATCTGCTGAGCTTGCCTGTTGCTTGAAAACGCCAGACAAACATACATAGGTTATTTCGTTTATGTTGCACCTAAGTGACAACCAAAGGGAGGTCAATTGTCCGTGCATTGATGTCGCTATTGGCTAGCGCGCATGGAACCGACGCGCACCGTACAAGTGAACTTGCAGGTAGAAAGGTCGATTTTTGAATAAAGCGTGATTTTTGCTTTATTTAATGTTGAAATTGACACTAATTACTAGGCAAGTCAACTGCAATTATGATTACTGTTATATCTCCAGCAAAGAATCTTGATTACGATACGCCTGCGCCAACGCAGGACTACACGCAGCCAGAGCTGCTGAGCCACAGTGAAGAGCTGATCGAGGTGTGTCGCGAGCTTTCGCCGCAGCAGCTTGGCAGCCTCATGAAGATTAGCGATAAGCTAGCGGGGCTCAATGCCGCACGCTTTAGTGAGTGGTCGCAGCCATTTACCCCTGAGAATGCAAAACAAGCGGTGTTTGCATTTAATGGCGATGTGTACACAGGCCTTGATGCATCAAGCTTAGAGGATAAAGCCTTAGCCTATGCGCAGCAGCATCTACGCATTCTCTCCGGCCTTTACGGGGTGTTAAAACCACTGGATCTGATGCAGGCTTACCGCTTAGAAATGGGCACCAAGTTAAATAACCCCCGAGGCACAAATTTATATCAATTTTGGGCAGAGGTTATCGCCAAAAAATTAAATGAAGCCATGGCGCAGGCGGGCGCATCCACGCTCGTTAACTTGGCTTCAAATGAATATTTCAAAGCAGTGGACAAAAAAGCACTCGACGGGACGATTGTTACGCCTGTATTCAAAGATTGTAAAAACGGCCAATATAAGGTCATCAGTTTTTATGCTAAAAAAGCACGGGGGATGATGGCGCGTTATATTATCGAAAACCAAGTGGACTCGTTATCGGCTTTACAATGTTTCGATAGCGCAGGGTACTATTTCAGCGCTGAAGCGACGAAAAATGACAACGAACCGGTGTTTTTGCGCGACGAGCAAAGTTAATTCCACATAGGGCTCTGCTGTTCTCTTTGAAGGTGAGGATGAGAGCCCGCAACCCCTTCCCCAGTCACCTTCCACACTAATATGGCAGCTATCTTGCATCATTTACGCTTTATCTACTTATGCGCATGAATGGAGCATTGCATGTTTGCTAATTTCAATGTCGAAAAAGCACAAAAACTCATTGAAGAAAAACTCGGTGGTTGGCTAGAGACCGCAATCAGTCATATTCCTAACTTAGTGGTGGCGATTGTCATTACTATCGTCTTTGCGCTGTTGGCGCGGGTGCTAGGCTCAATCATTAGCAAAGTATTAAAACGCTCTTTGGACTCCGAGCAGATTGCAGGTTTAATGACCTCTATCGTGAAGATTTTAATTCTCACTCTCGGGGTGTTTATCGCCCTAGATTTCTTAGGGTTAAAAGGCACTGTCACCTCATTGCTCGCGGGTGCAGGGATTGTCGGTTTGGCTATCGGTTTTGCCTTTCAAGATATGACCGAGAACTTGATTGCCGGTGTCGCCATGGGCATTCGTAAACCCTTTAGACCCGGCGATGTAATCGAAAGTGGCGATGTGTTTGGCACCGTAAAATCAATTAATCTACGCAATACGTTAGTAGAGAACTTTTACGGTCAGTTGATCATCATTCCCAACAAGATTCTGTTTCGCAATATTCTCACTAACTACAACTATCTTGGTACCCGCCGTATCGAAGTGCCGGTCGGTATTTCTTATGGCGATGATATCGAAGCAGCAGAAAAAGCCATTGTCGAGCACATCAATAACCTCGACTTTGTTATTCGTAAAGAGGATACCGCCGTTTACGCCGATGGCTTTGGTGATAGCGCTATCAATCTGCTGGTTTGGTTTTGGATAGCCTACCCAAATGATGATCCAGGTTACATGGAAATCCGCAATCAAGCCTACATTACCGTTAAAAAAGCGCTCGACAGTGTGGATGTGACTATTCCATTTCCTATTCGCACCTTGGATTTTGGTATCAAAGGCGGTGAAAAGCTGGTGCAGATGTTGCCGTCACAGTCACCAGAACAGGGGGCGCAAAAGCAACAAGGCCAGGATGAAAAACCGGGTGAGGAAGGTGAATAGCGGCAAGTATGCGCGGCTGCTGACTCGGTAAAAGCTGCAAGCGGGTTATAAAATTTTCCCGCTTCTTCTGATTATTCGCAGTAATTAGGGAGCGCAAGTTGATTAGCCCACGCTCTGGTGCCATCGTTTAAATCAGACCCAGCTCGATGCCTCGCAATACAGCGCGGGTACGATCGCGCACCATCAGCTTGGCTAAAATAGCAGAGACTTGATTGCGCACCGTGCCTGCGGATTTATGCAGCGCCTCGGCAATTTCAGCGTTAGAGAATCCAGCAGCCACCAAGCGGAGGATTTCCAGCTCACTGAGACTGAGTGTTTCGTATTGGGTAAATTCATACAGCGGGGGATTATTGGGGCGTGAGGCGTGACAGGCGATAGTTTGTGTTACCGCCGGTTGTAACCAGCGTTGTCCCTGGCTGAGCGCGATGATGGCATCAGTGAGCACCGCAAAGGAAATATCTTTTCGTAGATAGCCATCAGCACCAAGGCGAATGCTTTTTAGTACTAAATCATGCTCGTCAAAGGTCGAAAGTAGCATGACTGCAACAGGGAGCTTGGCATTGCGGATCTCACGCAATGCGTCAATACCACTGACTGTTGGCATACGCACATCTAACACCAAGACATCGACCGGGTTGGCCGTGAGCCAAGTAACGATATGCTCTGCGTGGTTGCGTTGTGCGCTTACCTGCAAATCAGGATGCAGTGCTAATAAGCTACATAATCCCTCGAGCACCAAATTTTGATCATCTACCACTGCCACTTTAATCACTATCAGCCTCCGCACCCAACGGAAGCGCGATATCCAAGCGAGTGCCGGTCGCTAGCGAAGTCACAGTCAGCTCGCCGTCAAGTTGCATCACACGCTCTTGCATCCCCTTGAGCCCGTTCCCCCATTGATGGTTGCTAATACCCATACCGTCGTCCTCAACGCGCCAAAGTAACCACTGTTGCTGACGCCACAAGGAAATATCACAGCGCGTAGCGTACGCATGTTTGCGCACGTTAGTAAGCGCTTCTTGGGTGGCACGAAACAGCAACTCGGCGATTCGCGCATCACGCACTTTGACACGCTCACTGTAATGCAGCTGGGTAACAGGATGAGCAGTATCTGCAATCAATGTTGTTAGCGCTTGCTTGAGATCAATATTATCGAAAGCCCTTAGGGTGCTCACCGTATCGCGCGTATGCGCCAGTAAATCAGTGATTATATGTTTGCACTGCGCCAAAGGGGGCAGCGCTGAGTGGTTGAGTTGTTGGGCCAGTTCCAGTTGTAAATTTAACGCCGTTAGACCATGTCCTAACGAATCGTGGATGTCTCTTGCGATTCGCAGGCGTTCATCGCGCTTGGCGGTATCTTGCAGTAAAACCTGGGTGGCACTGAGTTCTTGGAGTAGGGCCTTATTGCGCTCGTTGGCTCGGCGCTCATCAAGTAAGGCGTAGGATAAGCGCAGAGCAAACAAGTGATAAGCGATGAATAAGAGGCTATTCACGAGATCATAGGAGGTGGGCGTGGTGGCAAAATAGGCTAAAGGCATAACCAGTGCCAAAGCTAAGCACACTATTAGCGGCGCCAGATAGACAAGGCTTGCTACATACACCACAGAGAGGATTAAAATGAGACCGCTTTTTATCCAAAGCAGTAGCATCAGCAACAGGCTAAATTGTGCTGTGGCCAATATTTTCTGGTATCGAATAGTTCTCTGTGGGCCGGTAGTACGCAACAAGTGCAGCATGACAAAACCAGTGAATACAGTAGCGACGAACACATCTGGGTAAGGCAAGTTAAAGCGCAGTACATCCTGTTGATGATGCAGCGAGTAAAATACAAAACCAGCGACGATGGCGCAGGTGAATAGTACTAGAACAGAGCCAGTCCAATTCGCTATAAAGTGGTTACTTTGCCATGCCTTCATGTTGTTGCGTCCATGCGTTTACTGCTCGGTATATAAAGCTGTTAAGCCTTGTTGGTTAGCCACAAGTAAGTATGAGCGATTGAACGAGATAGTACATAGGTCGACATTTTTTTGCGCTATTTTTACGTCAGAATCGCAATCACTGCCATGCACAAAAGCACTTAGCTCACCTGCATCTAGGCTAAAAGCGTGTCCCTTAATGCTAACCTGAATAGGCTCGGCAGCAAAGATACGTAGCGCATAGGCGTTGTCTTGGTTATCTTGTTGCTGCTCTACAAGGCTTATGTTTATCTGAGCAGCGTTTTGCCAGGCGACAACGTGGTATGCGTGATCATATTCCACTTCCACTTTCTTTTGCGCTACTGGGCCAAATACGTTTCTTGCTGCAACATAAAGGGAGAGCTTTCTGTTGGCATTACTCTCATGAGTAATGGCATATTGCTGCGCATCTTTTGCTAGGGTAGTGAGGTAATAATCATCATCTGCCACGTCGCGTTCATCACCGTTAAGTTGGGTGTTGGCGATGTGGTAATCCAGCTCGTAGTCAGTGGCGTTAAGCAGGTAGTAATCATTTTTATAATAATCACTGCCAAAATTAATGGTTTCCAGCTCTTCCTCTAAATCATCCGACGAGCAGGCGCTCAGAAACAGTGCGGCGGTCGTTAACAATAACCAGTGTGACTTCATCTTTTTATCCTTAATGGCAATGGGTGCATGCCCAAGTTTATCCATCAAGGAATGACACGCATGTGTCAAAAGTCATAACTGTATAATGAACTTTTAAAGGGAGGGATCGTTACTGGCGGGCGTAATTACTGAATTCACGTAGTGACAGCTTGCCATCTTTATCCTGATCATAGCTGCTAAAGCGTGACCATAACGCGGGTTCTTGGGCGGCTTCTGATTTACTAATGGCACCATCGCGGTTGCGATCAAGTTCTTTAAAGCGCGACTCCACACTCCCAGCGTGGGCAGTGCTCAGAGAACTTAGAGCAATTAATGAGATAAATACAGTGACTATTACTTTCATATGAGTTCCTTGCGCGCGACTACGCACTTATATTGTTAGCCTAACGAATCGATTTTCACACGCCAACCAGAATAAGATTAATGGCTAGATTAGTGCGATTAAGTCCTAACTGAGTGTTAATTGTTGTTGCCTGAACCGAGCAAATTCATCGGCACTGAGTGTGTTATCTCGATTACGGTCGAGATCAGAAAAGACAGGCGCTAAACCATCAAGCTGCTGCGCTTCCAAATACGAAATAGAGTGATTATGATCACTATCCACATGTTGAAATGAAACCTGGCTTTTTGCAAAAGTGACTGTTATCACCGTGAGAAAAGCAACGAAAGTACTTAAACGTCGCACTGCATCCTCCAATTCATAGTGGCTTAATTAAAAAGCAGGTATAACCGATTTATCATGCCAAAGTCATACCCGCGCAGCATTAACAAGAACAATGCCAATTTTTGTTCTTGTTAAAATTCATAGGGTTAGCACGTTGGTCATAAAGGTAGTTAGGTTGAGTTGTTGCTAAATAGCAACAGGTGTGCGTTAATTTTTTAAATCTATATATATCTCAAAGCGTTACGGGTTCGCAAATTTGCAACAGGAGGCAAGTTGATAAAACAGTTATGGCGTTGGCGGCCCAATCTATTTGCACAGTTTTTTATTGGCGTAGCCATTCTGTTGGTGCCACTGGCTTTAGTTGTGGTGGTGTTCTTGCAGGCCCTTGATAAGCACATGGTGAATACTCAGCAAATGGTTCTGAGTAGTTATCAAAAAAATGAGCAATTCAATGAATTTAAACAACTTTTTCAGTCTCTAGAACGTGCAACTCTGCAAAATTGGGTACTGCAAAGTGAGCAGTTAAGTGAAGCGGTCGCACAGCAATGGCAAAAAGCAGATACGATGCTGGATAGCCAAATCAGTACCGCTGATGTATTCAGTGAACAAAGCCGTTGGCAAGAGCTGTATGCCACGTTTAGCGCTACCCGCGATGAATTGCGTAATAGCCAAACGCAAAACGCGCAATTGTTTGTTCCTTTACGCCAGCAGATTAATACCCATGGTCAGTGGCTGCACGAACACACTAAAAAGCAAGTGACGCATGCGCAGCAAGCTCTGGCTGATTTACAACAAAGCTTTATCCATTGGCTGGTGGCCTTGGTGCCCATTGTGTTGCTTTTTGGTGGCGGTTACCTATGGCGTATTAGCAGCCGACTCAGCTACCTTTCACGGGTGATTGGGCGCTTAGGCAAAGGTGATTGGGATGTTGATATTAAGCTCACCGGTGCCAAAGAGTTAAGAGAGCTGGGGCAGAAGCTACATTGGATGCAGCAGCAACTACAAGCGTTAGAGCAGCAAAAGGATACCTTCTTACGCCATGTTACCCATGAATTAAAAACCCCCTTGGCATCAATGGTGGAAGGCTGTGATCTGCTTAGTGAGCAAGTCGTTGGGCCCATTAACGAGCAACAGCAGGATGTGCTGGCACTGATCAGCCAAAGCACCGAACGCCTGAGAGCAATGATTCAAAGTTTGCTCAACTACAATGCTATTCGCTCACGCACCGCTAACCCGCGCCCGTGTGAACTTGCTGACCTAAAACACCAAGTGTTAGAGCATTTTGCTGATCGCTTAGCGTTAGCGCAGCAGAAGGTAAATTGGCAGTGTGATAAGAAACTCGCTATGCTGCGCCTTGATGGCGAATTGGTACAAATGATCTTGGTGCAGCTCCTCTCGAACGCCATTAAGTTTTCTCCACCTGGTGCCACCATCACCGTCGCGATTAGTCAAAGTAAGTCTGAGGTTGAATTGAAAGTATGCGACCAAGGACCTGGAATTTCTAAAGCTGAGCAAGAACGTCTGTTTGACGCTTTCTTCCAAGGCAAAGCGGGCAAGTCTAGTCGCTTGCAGGGCAGTGGGTTAGGTTTGTCGATAGTTAAAGAATGTGTTGACCAACTCAACGGTGATATTAATATTCATTCAGTTTCCCCTAAGGGCAGTTGCTTTACGCTGCATTTCAATCAGTAATGGAGTTCATTATGAATAAGTTTGTCGCCTTGGTGAGCCTTGGTATGATCAGCATGCTAAGTGCCGGCTGTCAGTTGCTAGGGAGCGCAGAACCCAGTGCAACTGTGGTTGAACAACCCAAAGCGCCAACAACAGTGGTGGTCGGTACGCCCAACCCTAAACCGCGTCCAAAACAGCCGCCATCTTACCCGAGCGCACAACAGCTAGTGCAATGGCATGCACAGCAGTGTGGTGGTTTTGCCGCCACGGCGCAGGATAACGATGAAACTTTCATTGCCGAGCCGCAATTGAAACAATTTTTTGCGCGTTTATGCTTACGAGGGCAAACGCAGCCACAAGAAATGTTGGCTGAACTCGAAGTCGTGAGTGCCCAGTATTACTGGCCTGAATCTAGTGCTCGTTACTTCTGGTTGCTGAAACAGCAACTTATCGCTAATGCGCAGATGCGCCAGGAGTTACAAGCGCAAAAGCAAGAGCAAGCGCAAATGAAAGCGCGCATGCAGAAAACCTTGTCTTCGCTTGCCGCAATAGAGCAACAGCTATTGCAGCGCAGTACCCAGCAGGAGAGTGACAATGAGTACTAAGTCCAAAGTTTTATTAGTGGATGATGACGAAAGCCTACTGAAGTTACTCACCATTCGCCTGTTAGCCAATAACTATGAGGTTAGCACCGCGAATTGTGCCAGTGATGCCTTAAGCGAGCTGCAACAACAGCACTTTGATGTGCTTCTGACCGATTTGCGCATGGATGATATTGATGGCATGCAACTCGCTGAACAAGTGCAGCAACTTTACCCGACCATGCCGGTGGTGATGATGACCGCACATGGCTCTATTCCTGATGCGGTGAAGGCTACCAAGCAGGGCGTGTTTGCCTTTTTGACTAAACCCATAGATAAAGACGAGCTGATCGATACCCTAGCTAAAGCGGTGCGCCTGCATGGTCACAGCCAAGGTCAGCAAAGTAACCATCATGGTATCGTTACTCGCAGTGCCACCATGCACCACCTGCTAGAGCAAGTGCGAATGGTTGGCGCCGCTGATGTGAATGTGCTGATCTCTGGGGCCAGTGGTACGGGTAAAGAGTTATTGGCCAAAGCAGTGCATGAAAATAGCAATGTCAGTGATGGACCTTTTGTCGCCATCAACTGTGGTGCGGTGCCCGCAGAGTTGTTGGAATCACAGCTGTTTGGTCATAAAAAAGGGGCTTTTACCGGCGCCACAACGGACCATGTGGGGTTATTCTCACAGGCCGAGGGAGGCACCTTATTTCTCGATGAGATTGGCGATATGCCTTTGAATCTGCAGGTGAAGCTATTGCGGGTGCTGCAAGAGAAAACGATTCGCCCGGTCGGCCATAGCGAAGAAATCCCCGTTAATGTGCGGGTGGTGTCGGCAACCCACAAAGACCTACCCACGGCCATTAGTGAAAATACCTTCCGTGAAGATTTGTATTACCGCTTAAATGTCGTCAATCTGCGCCTGCCGGCGTTAAATGAGCGTCGCGAAGATATCTCGCTGTTGGCACATTACTTTTGTGAGCAAATTGCGGCGCGCCAAGAGCAAGCAGTGAAACGCTTTAGTGATGATGCTATGGACTTGCTACTGCGCCATGATTGGCCCGGTAACATTCGTCAGTTGCAAAATGTGGTGGAGCAAGTTGTGGCGCTCAGCCCTAGCGAGCTTATCAGTGCGAAGCAAGTAGCGCTGGCGCTGCAATGTGAGATGGAGTCGAGCTCACCCATTGCCCTCAATGAAGCGAAAAAGCAATTCGAGCGTGAGTATTTGATTCGTGTTTTGAAAATGGTGGACGGCAATGTCGCTCAAGCCGCTAAACTCGCTAAGCGTAACCGCAGTGACTTTTATAAGTTGATTAAAAAGCACGATATTGACGCTGAGCAGTTCGCGCCATCGGCAAGTAAGTAAGGCCACTTTAGGACTCTTACAATCCGAGCAGCGCCTAGATATACTGACTCTTTTAAGACGCATGGAATAATTTAATGCAGTTATTTATGGTGTATTTAGGTGGGCGTGTTCGCGGCTGTCATATTGAAATGCATGACGTACGCTTTGTGGTTGGGGAGTCCATTGACGATACCTACTCAAAACTTAAGGCGCAATGGGTCGGTGACAAGGACAAGGTGCATATGGACTCGTATATGGCCGTTAACGACATCGATGGCTACCACATTGCCATTGCCGACACGCCGCAAAATCGTCCGGAGCGTTTGTATTTTGTGAACTTAGGTGCCTATGAGGCGGATAAAATGGCTGAGCAACATGCCTTCACATTGACCGTTGCACACAGCGCCGAGCAAGCCAAACAGCAAGTCAAACAACGTTATTTAACGCACATGAGCCATCAGCATAAAGATGATCTCCATGAGGTGGATGACTGCTTCGCCTTGGATTTGCTCGATAACCAATACCACATTCACCTAACCCCAAGCGGACGCTCGCAAACAATCAAGCCGGATTGGTTTGGTTATCACGTATTGTAGCGACCTGATTACTCCTCGTCTTGCTCATCTTGTTCTTGTTTGATGGCCATGCGTATCGCAATAATGACTAACGCAAACAATGCAAAGGGCAGGGCCGCGAGGGCGTACTCTACAATATGGCTATCTTGATAGTTAGGTTGCAACACAAAGTGGCCACCCACACATAAGGCGATAGCAATAAATAAAATAGGCAGTAGGGCAAGTTCTTTTTTAGCGCGGTGTGGTTTCACAAAAATAAGGCACGAGGAGAAGACGTGCCTTATTGTAATGAACCTTCACTATTAGGTTCAAGGGGTATTGGCTGAGGAGGCGTTGGCTCAGCGTGTTCGCTATTATTAAAGAGCGCAAAAATATACTCAATCTCCTCAGGTTGAAGAAGCTGACCTGTCATACTCGTTTGTGCTCCACAATTGCGACGATGACCTAACTTTAACGCTTTAGGAATGAATCCGTCGTGAATCAATCTTGGATGATTTTTATAGTCAGTGAAAAGACCACACCACTGCCATCAGCGAGGTTTTCCGCCTTTATTTGTGCCTGATGATAATCGGCAATAAGCCGTGCCACGTACAAGCCTAATCCCAAATGGGGCTGCTGCTGCTTATCTTGCTCGCGAACCGACACCATGGAATCAAAAATATGCTCACCGATATCCGCAGGAAGCGCCGGGCCTTGATTACTCACTTTAAGCACTGCGTGCTGAGCTTGGCGCTCAAGGGAAACAGCAATAGCACTGCCTTCGTAAGCAAACTCCAGGGCATTGTTAATCAGCTTATCTAGCAGCTGCGCTAAAAAATCGGCCGAACCTTCCACGGGAATAGCCGCGTCGCTAATATTGATGTCAAAGTGTGCTTGCGGGTATGCGAACTGATACCCCTGCATACAGCCATGCACCACTTGCTGCAGATCGTAATGCTCTTTTTTTGCCGTTGAGATGCTTTGCTCTAAGCGTGTTGCTTCACTCATGGTGGTGATCAATTTGTTCAGCCGATTGACCCCTTCCTGAGCGCGGGTGAGGTATTTTTGCTGTTGTGGTTCGGTGGCGATCATTTGTAAGTTTTCTAGCGAGCTGCGCACCACGGCCACCGGTGTGCGTAATTCATGAGACAGGCGCGAAGACATATTCTCTAGGTAATGGGTATAGCCGCCTAAGCGATTAACGATGTTGGCGAAGCTGCGAGATAAGTCACCAATTTCGTCACTGTCTTTACTCAGTGTTAAGGTACCGCGAACGCGACCTTGCTCATCAATGGCTTGCTCGGCGCTGTCACGCAGGCGACGAATGCGCGAGGAAATACGAGAAGCGAAGAAAAACAGCGTGATGGTGCCGATAAACATCACCGCCAAAATCACGTTAAATAGCTTTTCCAGTGCCTTGTTGCGCAGCGTACGTACGCCATTGGTGGTCTCTTCAGCGATCACCGCGCCGAGCACTTGGTCGTCACCCCAAATAGGGTAGGCGGCACTGAGAATAACGGCTTTGTTATCCGGTGTCAGGCGCCAGTTGGAGGCCGGCTTACCTTTTAAGGCGTTGGCTATATGGCTGCCTTCAAGGGCGGCCACATCGTGCAAGGTATCTAAAAAATCACTGGGCGGGCGGGTGAGAATTTTATAGTACAGTGGGTGTAAAAAGCGCTCTTCAAAGCGTTGCCACGCCCCTTGTTGTTCGTTTTCTTGTAACGAGCTTGCCCAGACACCATCGGCATGTTGAATGGTGCCCGACTGTGCTAATACTCGATGATGTTTATCGACAACCCAAATGCGGCTGCCGCTGTGACCCATGCCTTTAATAATGCGTTTGATCTCAGGCGATGGTAGCAACACGGTGCCAAGGCGGTTGGCATCATGCACATTAGAGGTGGCCATGAGGTGGCGCTGCTGTGGGCCATCGTCCCAATCACTGATAGCAAAGCCCAGTTTGTTCCCAAGCATATTTAAGGGCATACGCAGCTCGATGTTATAACCTTGTGCAGTGCGTCGGAAATAGCCCTGAATTTGTGTGTAGGGTTGCAGTGACGGCAGTTCAAAGGCGTTGACCCAGCCATCTTCGCGGGTCGCGACAATGTAATTCGTAAGCTCCCCCTGTGGCGTTTTTATGGCGATTTTTAAGTGGTCGTTGCGACTCACGCCAAGGGCATTTTTGGGGCGGTAACGCACGGTGTCATCTCGCACCGCGAACACCGCGTACAGGTAATTACCATACTTGCCGACCATATGGCGAAAAGAGAGATCGGCGTTGTCATGCTCAGGGTTGGGGGTACTCAGGTATTGGCCATGATACTGCCACATTAACTCTTGATAAGGCTGCCAATCACCCAATTCGCCATCAAGCCGAATGGCATTGTCGATACTATAGGCGTACAGGTCGCGGCCTTTCTCGACCTTGTCGGTAAATTGACTGGCGTTTTCAAACAGGGCTGGGCGTTCGTGTAAGGCTGTGGCCAGAGCTCGGGTGGTGCCCACCAAGGTTTTTTCTTGCCCTTTACGTAGGTACTTTTCCATTTCCCAGACGTATTCGTAGCCAAGCCATGGCAGGACGAATAAAAAGCAAGATAACACAATGACCTTACTGCGCAGGCCGAGGCCAAATCGTGCCATTTACTTCATTTCCCAGCGATAACCCATGCCATAGACGGTGTTGATGCAATCAAAGCTAGCATCAATGGCTTGGAATTTTCTGCGAATACGTTTTACGTGCGACGTGATGGTGCTGTCATCGACGTATATTTTCGCATCGCTCATTAACTCATCACGACTTTTTACATGACCGGGGCGCTTAGCAAGCGAATGTACCATCCAAAACTCGGTTACGGTCAGATCCACGGCTTGGTTTTTCCAAGCAGCGCGCATCCGCTTGAGATCTAACTCCAAATCGCCTTGCTCTATGGTCTCGTTCGCTTGCGGGGGAGTCTCTTGTGCTTCCACGCGGCGAAATAACGCACCAATACGCGCTGCTAAATGGGCCATGCTGATATCTTTGGTGAGGTAATCATCGGCCCCCATACGCAGGCCACAGACTGTATCAATTTCGCTGTCACGGGCAGTTAAGAAAATAATTGGCAAGGTGTGTGAGCGGGCACGCAAACTTTGGCACAGCATAAAGCCACCATCAATCTCATTGCCTAAGCCAATATCGACGATGGCGAGATCCGGTAGTTGCTCAAACAGCGCTCTTTCAGCACTGGGCCTGTCGGCAAACCCTTGTACTTGGTAGCCTTGTCCTTCGAGCATTTCAACGTAGTTATCGCGAATAGCAGCTTCGTCTTCGATAATAGCAATGCGTTTCATAATCCGTGTGCTGAGTTTTTTGTTGTGAGCGCTACTATATCGCGAATTTAGCGCTTTGTGAGCAGTTATGGGCTAATTGCCATAATTCATCATTTTTGTGCCCGCTATGGCCGTCAGTGATTTATGCGAAGGACAAAAATATCCTCAAGGGTGTTTGGCTTATGTTAGCGACAGGCTACAATAGCGGCTTTATATTTCCCAAGGTAGGCCCATGAAACTGACAGTAGAAATAAGCAAGTACCCATTGCATCAAGACTATATCCCCTATATTCAAGATTTCATTGACCGCCTAAATGCGCATGGCGATATTAAAGTGATCACCAATACCTTATCAACTCAGGTGTTTGGCGATTACGACACCGTGATGTCAGTAGTGAGTGCAGAAATTAAACGCTCCTATGAAACCTACGGCAAGGCTATTTTTGTGTGTAAGTTTCTATGCGGTGACCTCTCTCCTGAGGCGAGTTAAGAGGCGTAAAGATGGAAACTCTGAGCGCTATTATTGCCGGGTTCAGTGCCATGTCGGTGTGGGAATACGTTGCTGTGGCATTATCGATGGCTTACTTGCTATTGGCTATGAAAGAGAGCTTGTGGTGCTGGCCGGCGGCTTTCATTAGCACCTTAATCTATACCTTGATGTACTGGAACGGCGCTTTGTTAATGGAGTCAGCGCTACATTTTTACTATATGGGTATGGCGGTGTACGGTTGGTGGGCATGGCGCTATGGTCGTCAAAATAGCACCCGCCAAGGCATTACTTCATACACCGCCCAGCGTCATGCAGTGGTAATCGCCGCCACGACGGTGGTCGCCCTCGTGGCAGGGTATGTGATGGACAACTACACCCATGCTGATTACGCCTACCTTGATAGTTTAACCACCTGTTTTGCGGTGGTAACGACTTATTTGGTGGCACAAAAAGTGTTGGAAAACTGGCTATATTGGGTGGTTATTGATGCCGCGTCCATCTACTTATATGTTGCTAAAGGGTATTATCCGACAACGGTGCTATTTGTGTTTTACACGGTGATGGCGGTGGCCGGCTATCTGCGCTGGCGGGCGCAATACCAACATAAGAGCACCACGGGAACGGCCTATGCCTAAATCTGTCGCCTCAATTAATAGCCTAGTGCGGCGCTATAAACCCAGCACACGCATTGAGCAAATTACCTATTTGCCACAAGGTGTGAGCAACGAAAACTATCGTGTTGATACCGCAGAGCAATCGTGGTTGGTTAAATTTTATGCTAAGCCATTACCCCACGAGGCAATTGCGGCTCAGCGCCGCTTAGCCAAACAGGCTGCTTGTCCGGCGCCTTTGTACGTAGATGAAGCGCATCAAGGGGCTATTTTTCATTACGCGCCGGGTAAGGTGCCAGAGCAGTTTGATGTCAGCCAAGCAGTGAAGTGTTTACAGCTCATCCACGCCCAGCCATGCAGTGGGCCATACCTTGATTTGCATGCCGAGCTCAAGCGCTATGAGCATCAGCCATTTTACCAAGCGTATGCGCAGGCGCTGCATCAGGTCGTCACTGATACTAAAATGCAATCTGAAGATATTCGCTTTTGTCACAATGACTTAATTCGGCAAAACATTATTAGTTATTTAGGGTGTTGGCAGTGCATTGATTTTGAATATGCTCAGCCCGGCGACCGATACTTTGATCTCGCCATGCTGAGCATTAGTTTCTCTCTGACTGAGGCGCAACAGCACGCGTTGCTAAGTGAGTACTTTGGCAGTGAGCAACGCATCGACTGGGTTAAGTTTACGGCTATGCAGAAGTTAGTCGCGGCGCTGAATTATTTTTGGTATCGAGCGAATAACACTGCGCATCGAGTGGATGAAGCCAAACAGCAACTCGATGAAATTTTAAATGCCACCTAGGCGCTGCGCCAACTCCTTATATCTTTCCACGTCGCTTTTATCGAACATTGGGTCACCGTTATCATCTTGGCTTTTGGCAATGAGCAAATGCTCACGGGCAAGGCGTTTTACGCGTTCAATTTTTACACCAAGGTATTCGGCAACTTGTTCTGCAGTCATCAAGTTCATAGGGGCTCCAAACAGCATATAAATAGTAGTGTACATACGGTGAAAAAAGCGCCGTTCTTCTCAATAGCTGTGCGCTTTTATAGCGACAGCAAGCCAACAATGCTGATATAAAGTTTGATGGTTGAGATGATGGTATCTCAGCCTACTTACAGCTTGTTGAGGGAAGTTAACAGCAAATTTGCAACACAGTAGATATAAGTAAAGTTCAAGATAGCAGGATTGCCAGAGAAAATAACGCAAAAGTATGAGTCAAATGTAAATACCTTGAATGCCAAGGCGAAATTGCATCATGAGTGGGTGAAATTTAATCGTATTTCTTGGAGCTGAGTGACAGCTGCTGAAAATATCGCCATATGATCCGCTAGGGCTAGTATTTACCTTGTGATGCCTTTACTATAAGCGCTGTCTGAACACACAGACACTGCGCTCTCGTGGTGAAATGGATATCACGTGGCCCTCCGGAGGCCAAGTTCTAGGTTCGATCCCTAGCGAGAGCGCCAGCAAATACAGTGTTTTTATTGATAGTAACCCCTTACTTTATGGTTTTTGTGACCACGCTGTGACCAATATTGAAATTGGTCTCTTATTGAACTATCTCAGTTGGCATATATTAATGGTTTGCTCCACTGAGCCTGGGCCCAAATGCAACCTCCTCATTGAAAAGCTTCTATTAAGTACAATATTAATCGCCTTCACCTAGAAGTACTTAATTATGGAAGTATGTATCGCCTTGCCTTTATGTTATTTTATTTAAAAAGGTAATGGAGCTACCGCCATGAACACTCCTCAAAAACATCGCCAAAGAATTCAAGATATCCTAAGTAGTGATGCTCTTCATCAGCATCAAATTAACGCTGCAAAGAAAACCTTTTCAGCATTTGAAGATGATAATATTCGAGCTGTTGTAACGGCTGCCGAAATGCAGGCTGGAAAATCAGGCATTGCACTTGCTTTATGCTGTTTTCAACGCCTTAACCTCTCAGATACAGATATTTGTGATCGCAAGCAACTCAAAGATACTCTTTATCTAGTTACTATGCCTGATCTAGCTTTAAAAGTTCAGGCTGAAGATGACCTTAAATTAGCAAAAAATGTGGTAGTAAGTAATTTTGTTAACTTTGAAAAGGCATTAGAAAATGAGTTTAAAGGCAACCCTCCAAAGCTAATAATCATAGATGAGTGCCACTACGGTTCTAACATAAGCGGTATTCGTTACAGCAGAATATTTGACTATCTTGAGCAGGAAAATGATAGCTGCAAAGTGGTATTTATCTCCGCTACACCATTTGGCGCACTCTATGGTGCCGAGACTGAGTATGAAGAAGCATTAGAATTGAGTTCTGAGGCAGAAGAAGAGCACAATGAGCAGTTACTTGAAGAGTCTCGCGAGGCTGCGATTAATGCATTGAAAGATTCAATCCTACGAAGAGATTTTGGCACTCGCCTCGTTTTTCACAAAACCAGTGATGAATACTATGGTGTAAGGGAAATGCTCAAAAATGGACGCTTAATAAACCTAGATGACAATTGCCGACACTTTCTCGTAGATTCGGACCAGCGAACTACATTCCTTAAGCAGTTTTTCCAACATGAGGGCGTTGGGTGGTCATTAGTAAGAGTTCCTGCAATGCCAGCAGGAGGAGCAATGGAGGCGAAGCAGTTTCTTATATCCTCTGGTGTGCCTGAACATAACATTTTTATACTGGGCAATTCACTTTCAGGTGTACCAGATGATCAACATTCGACAATAGAGAGATTTAAAAAAGACTTTGAAGATGCTCAGCTATTCGGTGATAAATTAATTGCAATAACTGTAGCTGGCTGCCGAGCAGGTATAAACTTTGGTAATTTAATGAAGAATAACCTTATTTCTACATGGGATAGTACAGTTGCCAGTGTTGCTGCGGTAGTTCAGGCTAATGTTGGTCGTGCATGTGGATATCACGGTAACAATACTTCAATGCATTTCACAAACCGCAATGCTGCTGAAGCCTATGGTGCGACATTAGATTACTTAGAACGAACATGTTCAGACCATGCTGCGTCGGACTTTGATGGCTTAAAAGAATTTTTTGAAGATATATGTCAGGAATATCATGTTAATGGATTAGATGTTGGACTGACAATTAAGTACAAAAGACGCCGCCCAATTGGAGATGTAGAAACTTACTCTACAGACAGTTATATCGCGGTTCCTGCTAAATTGTTAGAGCCAGAATTTGATTTTACCAATTACACCAGCGACACAACGTTACTATCTGCGATTTCTATCTTGCGAGAAGAGTTTACTAAAAATGGTGCTCCTTCCGTCAAAGGAAACCGGGCAATTCGAGGTAAAAAGAAGAACTGGATTAAAGCGCAATGGGTCAATGGTGACAGTTATGACAATCCTGAAAAAGCAGGGGCTGATGGTCCTCAAAAAGAAAGAACTATAATGCTGACTAACATGTTAGATAATGGTGATTATGTTGAGTTTAATCGTGTTGTTGCACCCGGTTCAGGTGAATTAACAGAAGATAAGTTGGTTACAGCAACCGTATTTAGTGTTTACAACATATCTCGTCGAAAAGTAATTAAGACAATCATGACTGAGCGTGATGTCTGGGATATGTGTGACCACTTTAAAATACCAAGAGACGATACAATGTTTGTGTTATACAAACGCGGCGAATATGACACTGAACGAAGCTTGGCTAAAAAAGCACACAATGAATTACCAGAAAGCACCGGAAGTCTGAGTGATGAATCACAATTTTCTGCGAAGTAAAATATTATGAGCTTTAAAGCAACGCAGCATCGTGCAGTAATTGATGAGATGCTAAATGCCAATACATTTGAGCATCAAAGAAATGCCGCTTCTAGAGCTTATGATAATTTCATCAAGGGTAGTAGAGCTGTCGTTATTGCCGCTGAAATGCAATCAGGTAAGTCTGGTATTGCGTTAGCCTTATCTGCTTACCAAAGGTTATCACTTTGTGATGAAGCTATCTGTGATCGTAAGCAGTTAAAAGATACCTTGTATTTAGTTACTATGGCCGATATTTCATTACAAGAGCAAGCAAAACAAGACTTAGCTTCTTGTAAGAATGTCGTAGTCAGTAATTTCACAAATTTCGAGTTCGCGTTATCAAGTAGTTTTAAGTACCAGCAACCCAAATTAATTATTATTGACGAGTGTCATTATGGCTCTGGTAGCGATGCAATTCGCTATGCAAAAATTTTTGACTATTTAGAAAAAGAAAACTCTAGCTGCAACGTTGCGTTTATTTCTGCGACCCCCTTTAGTGCGCTTTATTCGGCAGGTGCTGATTCAATCCTGAGGCATAACTTCCATACGAGTCTTGTGTTTCACAAGGCTAGTGATGAATATCACGGTATTCGCGAAATGCACAGAAACAATCAGATAATTAAACTGGCAGAAGAACAGAGAAATTTTTGTGATGAATCGTTGCTAAGAAAAAGGTTCATTCGCCAGTTCAAACAGCATGATAAAGCTGGTTGGTCATTGATTAGAGTACCCAGCAGTCAAGCAAAAGAAGCCAAGCAAGTTCTTTTAGATAACGGAATTGCCGAAGAGCAAATCATGATCATCGGGCAAAAGCTTGTTGGCGTTGATGATGCTGAGCTTTTCAGTATTGATGATTTCAAAAGGGAATACCAAACTGCTGTAATGTTTGATGACAAGATAGTGGCTATTACGGTTGCTGGCTTTAGGGCGGGTATAAACTTTGGTCAAGAGATGAAAGAGTCATTGATCAATACGTGGGACAGTACCATTGCCAACATAGCAGCCATTGTACAAGCTAACATCGGTCGGGCATGTGGTTATCACCACAATATAAACGTCAAACACTATACCAATTTAGACGCTATCAAAGCATATAGTGATTTGTTGAATTATTTAGAAGAAAACTCGGATTCAAATAATTTTGACGGCCTGCATAATGTATTTGAGGATATCTGTAATAAATACGATGTTAGAGGGTTTGATAGAGGAACAAGTATTGCGCCTCAAGTTGAATGTACAGTTTCTCGTAAAAAAGGTGATAGTCAAACCTACTTGACCGATAGCTATATTGCGGTTCCGGGTAAGTTGACTGACCCAAACTTTGATTATACGGCTTACACAAAAAATCAGGAATTACTCGATGCTATCAACCATATTAGAGCTGAACTTCTGAAAGAAGACGGACCATATAGAAAGCAAGGTCGAGCACTTAAAGGCGAACATCAAAACTGGATAAAGGCTCAATGGGTTAACGGAGTTACTTACGACAATCACACACCTAGTTGTGCAAAAAGCCGAGCGTTAGAATTTACCAGCTTAATCGATCAAGGTGAGTCTGTTGAATTTAATAAAATCGTCAATCCGGGTGGTGGTGAATCTACGGAAGACAAAAAGGTTATGGCTAGTATCTTCAGTATATATAACCTTTCAAGGCAAACCGATGCATTTAAGCGTTCTATGGATGAAGATGACTTGGCAGAGATATCGTCATTGTTAAATGTAGAAAACGACGACACCATAATTTTGCTTTATTTACGTGGTGAGTTTTCACAAGAGTTAACTGCGGAAAAGCAAGGTGATCTCGATAAAATTAATGCAACTAGGGTCAGGTCTGACTCTATTTTTTGAATCAAAAAAGCCGCTCAAATGAGCGGCTTTCGTAATAAAATATGTTAATTATCTACAAACTTTGGCTTCTTCAATCATGGCTTTTTGTACTGCCACGGTTTCTTTTATAACCTTATCGAAGAATTTTCTTTTCTCTCTAGCTGAACTGTTTCTCACAAATTCCGAAAAAGGCGTAGACTTAACTTTTTCACGAGATTTAGCAAACATGTCGTACTCCTTATTAAGTTGAATTACCTATGCCAGCTATGGCTTCAAGTGAGGCGCGATTGTACTTTTTGCCGAGTAAAGAGTCAATGTCGCTAACATTAAAGTAAGGCTTTTCTCTTGTTCCATCAAGGTTTTTCTCCATAAAAATAATATCTATTTGATCTTTAAATATTTTCTTAAGTTCACTAACAACTGCTTGGGATTTAAGAAATTGATCAACAAAAACCTCAGGAGGAACCCTTCTGCCTTCAACAGTCTCACGTGCCTTTACTAAGCACCATGCCTGCTCAGGATCTTGATATACAAAAATTATCAAAACATAGCGATCTCTTTTAAGCGAGCGTTCAATATTAGATTTTGCTTTCTCAAAACTAGATAGTGTTGAATCAAGCAAAAAGCTTACCTTTTTCTTCAAAGCTCGATCATGAATCGCCTCGACTAAACGAGTTGCAGCATCCTGAAAAAGAGGAGAATTTAGCCCCTTGTAATCTTCAAACTCTTTCCTTAACTCATCATTTTCAATATGAACAACTTCTACACCATGTTCTTTTTTAAACTGAGAAATTATGCTTTTAGCCGTTTCTGTTTTTCCTGCGCCCGGTGAACCAGCCATAAATACCGATACAGCACTTTCTTCTTCAGGCAAATGATCAATCATGATTTTAGCAATAGACTTCTTCATTGCCTTAGCTTGAGCTATCGCTTTATTTACAATTTCTTCATCGGTCATACGGTATAAAACTTAAGGTTTATTTATATTTATCACAGGCGTTAAACATTCCTGTAAGCTCAGTCCGCCGTGGTTGTAATAATCACCACCCACATAACCTGCGATACCGGGAGCCATTGCAACAGAAACGTTTTCATTCCAATGCCAAGGTACTTTTAACTCGTTGGTGTCCACGTTATCTTTCAAAATCGCGCATCTTGCTAGGCGCTTTTTAACAACATTTTTGGAAATGTCGGCATCTTTAAGTTTGTCAGGAACCCAAAGCCAGCCATGATCGGTAACGATACGAATATTCTTCCAGCCAGCGTCAAATAAACCTATTACGCGAGCAACTACGTCCTCTAACACAGCTTCAATATTACGGGGCATTTTTAGTTGTTGTTTATGGCCCATATTATCTAGATCGCCCGTTTGAACCCATGCATTACCATTAGGTTCACCTGTTTCTAAGCCCTCTAAATATTGCCAACCTTTATCCTTAAGCGCCTTTTTAAACTGATATGAGCCGAACTCAGAGGTTGAATCTTTTAGTTTTGGAGTAAAGTTATCATTCTCTTGGGCACCATCAAGCAAATCACCGACTGGCGTTACCGCAGCTTTGGCCGTTGCCGTAAGAGATGGTAAAGCACACCAGTTGGTGGTTAATGCTGTGCTTAAGCCAGATTTATCTAATTTTTCTTGCAAAGCTTTTGCGGTATCAAAACGCAAACCATCCACAAAGAAGACAACTTGTCCGCCAACATTATATGCTGCGATCGATTCGTTAATTTTATTAGTTTTTCCTGGGTTACCAGGGTAACCCTCTGCTCTAACTAAGTTCTGGAAGTTTAGTGCTACCTTCTCAAGCCAAGGGGTATAAATAACCGCCAAAATATCAGCAACTACTTGTTCTTGGTTGATGTCTTTTGCAACAGCCATCGCATTTATTGCAGCAGCATCAGCTTGCCAAAAGCTTTCTTTATAGGTTTCAGCCATTTGCTCAACACTGGGGCCAGTAAATGCAACATTAGTATGTTCAACTACTTCTGTTAATTGCTCCAATATAGTCAACCAAGGTGAACGGTCTAACTTATACCATAGCCAGATTTTTCTCTCTTTATGTTGTTCATATAGAGATAAAATAGTGTCTTTTAATGTTGCTGCATCTATCTCTGAAGGCTTACTTAACGCTTTTGCCAGTTCGCTTTCATCTTTATCATTTTCAGACAAGAAATGACTAGCTTCAAATGCCAAACCATCTGGTTGAATCGTACTTAAGCGACTAACTAAAGAAGGAAGATTATGTGCTGTATCCACAAAGCGTTGCCATACAGAATGCCACTCGGCCTCTGCTTCACATAGCTTAAAGAGGATTTGGTTAACATCCGATGATTCAGGATTAAAACCATAGTTTTCAATACAGGTTTGTTGGAACGCAGCCCACTTTCTATCTACCCATGAACGCTTCTTGTCTTCTGGGTCATTTAGCCAGCTCAATATATCTTTGGCAGGATCTTCCATCACAATGCTATTGAAATCCTGAGCTTCAAGTTTTTTGCCTTTTAGTGACTCATCTGGTGTTTCAAGCAAGTCAGGAAGAATGTTCAAAATAGCTTCTTGCGTTTTCCTGTCTTTAGCAACGTCTAGCTCTAACCCAACCCTTGGGTTTGTTAGAAATGAGCCAACAGACCAATCTCTGCCTGCCGTATTATAAGCCCACCAACAGCCACGATATTGCAATTCAGCTAACGGTCTTAATTCATCGGGGCACTGTTCAATCGCTCGCAAATCTTTACGACCAACCCCGGGCAAATAAATGATAGGCGCTTTATCTTTTGGTAATTCACAATCTTCCAGCAACCCAGCTATCGCGCACTTAATCCAAATAGCAGGGCCTATACGTTGGTCAGGATTATATTCGCCTAATTCTACTAGTTCAGGTAAATGCTGCTTAATATAAGGCATAGCAGACTGCCATTGACGTTCAATGTCGGTCCACAAAATAGCAGCAGGCGCAACTTGCACTGCTGAATTATAGGTGGCGGAGCTTCGCAACTGCGAAGCTAGGTAATCAATTAATTGCATTTAATTAGCACCCTCTGCGACATTTTCTATTTCAACTAACCATTGATTAAATAAGGTACAGCTTTCACGCATTGAATCTAAACCAACTTCTAATGCTGCCAACGCACCCATCAATGGTTTTTCATATCCACTTATCAATTCTAATATTCTTTTGCTGGGAGCAGTTTGTGGGCTGTTATTTATATGTTCAGGAGATTCAAAATCGTTTGCGATTTGTTGAAAATTAACAGTTAGATCTTGTCTATCCATTCCAGATGCCATTTTTACAGGGTCACTAAATAATAAACCTTCAAATTCATACATTTGAATAAATGGAATAAACCTTCTCATCGCATTTTGACCAATGTTTTCTGTTAGCTTAGCAATTAAAGCGTCGTTTACAGTTTGAGATTTTGTTTCAATAGGATCATTTGGGTTTGTTTCCGCTTTTCCTGGAAAGTTTGCTGGTAACCCATAAAAATCAAAAAATGTTGTACAGTAGCACTCTCCATCACTCAACAATCTATTCTTTATTTCAGGTAATAATCTCTCAAACTTAAAGTTCCCGCCTTTATGTCCAGGTTTTCCTATGAGGGCAGGTAATAAAACAATTCCATGTTGTAGAAATGGTTCAACAAGTAATTCTTTTACGAAAGCTTCTTCACTTTGTCCTTCACAAATTATGTGAACTCTGATCATTTAGATGGCCTCCCACCTATGATATTTTTCTCCCATAGTTCACCTACCGAATAGTCTTCTAGCCAAACTTTAAACTTTGATTCATCTAGACGCTTGAAACTAGAGGCTCCTTTTTCTCGTTCAACTACAATTAAGTCGTCAATTTCAAATTCATTGAGTAATGGCACAGATTGTGTAGATATAATTACTTGCATTCGGAGCGATGCGGACCTAATAAGTGCCCCAAGTAAAGTGATTGCATATGGATGTAACCCCAACTCGGGTTCATCGATAATAATTGTGGATGGTGCTGACGGTTGCATTAGAGCTGTAACTAAACAAATAAAACGAATTGAACCATCGGATAATTGACTTGGCCATAAAGCATAATCGCTATCAAGCTGTTTCCATAGTAGTCTGATTTGCTCTTCTTCAGTCTCAAGTTTGATCGGCCTTAATACAAAGTCATCGAAAAATGGAACGGCTAATCGAACTGTCTTGCGAATCTGGCTATATACCTCAGGACTTTCTTTTGAGAGTTTATACAAGTAAGCAGCTAAATTAGATGCATCAGTTCTCAAATATTCATTGTCATGGACTGAGCAAAGGCGCTTCATAGCTGCCGTATCGCTGGTGTCGTGAAAGTGAAACACGCGCCACTGCGAAATTGCAGAATAACAAAAAGACGCGATTTTCGCGGAGGTTCCACTTTTAGCTTCTTTTTTTAAATTTGATTCACTATGTCCACTACCTAAACTAGGTTCCGTCACACCATAATATGGACCATCAAAATATAGCTTTTCCATATTAAATGTGAATGAAGAATCTGCCGTAGGAACCAACTCTGCGGCATAACCATTGTCCCCAAATCGTATTGCTGATAGGAAAGATGCCGTCTCTTTAATTCCGTAACTTAAGATTCTATCCGCACCACCTTGTTTGCTAGTCCAAACTTTTAATCGCCCTTCAACTAGTTCATGGAGGGTTTTGAAATAGCCAACGAAATTACTTTTGCCAACACCGTTCGCACCTATTAAAACATTGAGGTTATTCAACTCAAATTTTTCAAGTGAGCGAATAGATTTGTAGCCCTTAATCGTTAGCCATTTTATTTTGCTCATTCTACTTCCTTTGCTGCCTTTTTCTCAGCGAGTGTTAGGTGATGGTCGTTGATGCGGTCGCCCTGTTTGCCGCCGTATTCCAAACCTAAGTCATACCAAGGAGCTGACTCTACATCGGTGCCACGGTCTTTTTTCCAGTGAATGTTTGGTTTTGAACGTAGAATACCAGCGTCTTTTTTACCGACATCTTTCGCTTTCATAAATGGGCGGATGTTTAAGCGAACACCGTCATTTAGGTCTGGATTCCAACCTATCGGTTGCTCTGCTAATGACTTCCAGCGCACAAAAATATCTAAGCCTTTTTCACCAATAAGAATTTCTTCAAGTTGTTTTCTTAGGTTTCTTGCTGCGGCTAAACGAATTTCAGCGCCTTCGTCACCATCTTTTTCTAGTTGTATTTGGGTACTAATCCAATCATCAAGGTAGGTGTAAATTAAACGTTCTAAGCCCTTGTAATCGAGTTGATGGTAATTGACTAACGCAGAGAAACCATCAGGCAAGCCATCCCATATGTGCCAAATAAACGGACGATGTTGGAACAGTTTACAGTGTTGCTCAAAGAACTTATCACGTAGCCAGATGTTTAAGTCGCGAGACTTAACGGACTTCAATAAATTGTTTAGTAAAGTTGCAGACCATTTGTCGCCATAGGCAGCATGCAATATGGCTTCTAACCTATCTACAGCGGGCTTTTCACCACGAATTGCTGGAATACAAACGATGCCGTCATCATCCACTAAACCATCAAACACCTTGTTTTGCGCTATGACTTCTCGCATTTCAGGTGCGAGTTCCATATCCTTGTCTAGCTCTGCTGGCCATCGATAACCTAATAGGCGAGCGACCGCGACTTGTAGAACGGTTTCGTCATCTCGTAACTCACTGGTAGCAGTTGTTTTAGTTTCTTCGCTCCAGATAACTGAAGCACAGGGGTGTCCGTGGAATATCCACTGTGTTAGATCATTAGAATAAGGTTGTGGTAAGCCATTAGGATATTTTACTTTTGCTGTTTCTTGCCATTTACTTTCATCAAATGGAATCTTAACCAGTGTCGCGTTAGTAACGTTCTTCTTTTGATCTATTTTCCTAACTTCGTCATGAAACTCAGTGTCAGATGTAAAGCACCATAGAGCGTTTAGTAAATCTTCATTTTTTGGGACCAAAGCAGCGCTAGACTGATCGTAAAGGTTTCCCAAATATAATGTTGAGGGCAATGACCTAGTTTGTCTAATTGCTACACCATGTTTTGACCACGCTTCTACTCCTTGAATTCTAGCCAATGGTGAATTTGATAGTATTCCTATTCCTTTCTCCCAACGCAGCATCCCATCCAATCCATTGTAATGCTTACTGATATCGCAAGGCAGTTGATAAAATTCCCAAACACTTTGATTTTTATGTTCAGTTATTTCCCAAAACTGGAAAACAAATTGAGGCGTATCACCATTTTGTAGACCAACATATGAGCCACAGTCATTATTGAGTAAAGGTAATTTACTTATAACGTGCAATCCAATTCTGTGATCGGGGTTTTCAAGTTGCAATCTCTGCTCAAAATGTGAAACACCAGAACTCTTAAGGAAACTCTTTTTGTCCTCAGTTTTTTTCTCTTTCGTTGCGTTTAAACCAAGGTATCGAGCATCTTCTTTTGGTTGCTCATTTTTAAAAGTAATCATAGCAGTAAATGCTCCTGCAGCTTGATTGCTCTCAAATGCACCTTCACCTAAGTCTGCTAGTGTACTCCAATGAACTCTTTCCAAAAGATACTTTCTGACATTTTTGTATGATGTTAAAAATAACCACTCGTGAGGGGAAACAATAGAAGCAACTCCGTTTTCACTGAGTATTTTTTGCAGTCGTTGGATAAAAGCGGTTGCTAAATTGGTTTTGCCTTCAGGGTAATATTTCTCAATAAAAGACTGTATTTTAAAATCTAGCTGTTTAGTTTCTTTAAACGGAACGTTAGTGGTTACCCATTCATATTTTTGACACAGCAACTCAGCTGATTTAATTAAACTCTGAGCTATAATTTGCGTTTCTTTGCTTAATGTTAAGTTGTCTTTTTCTCCTTTTAAGTAATCCCATATATTTCTCTCACTATCCAAAGAAGTATTTGTGGGCTTGATCAAGCTGCCTAATGAAGGCGCATATTTAAATGTCTTTTGCATCCACTTAACCGCATTTTGCAGCTCTTCATTGTCTTTCGCTATATCCTTCCATTCTTTTTGCGCCTCAACTATGGATACACCTGAACACGCAAGCTGTAACTCAGGTAATTGACGATAGCCTCCTGAATTAGGGTAACGCCAAGCTTCAAGCGCTAATGCAAATGCCGCCAGTTCTACACAGCGCAGGTCTAGTTCTAAACCATGAACATTTTCCGCGATAACTTTATCAATTGCTTGTTTAGCCGTTAGTCTCTCTAACTCCATGCGCATTGGTACTAACATTAAGAATTTAGCCACTAAGAAGTGGCCCGACCCACAGCATGGATCGAGGGTTTTAAACTCACTTAAATTGTCTGGCCATTTATCAAAATCACCTGCGGCGCATTGCCATGTTTTTGATTCATCATCTTGTACAAAACGTAAATATTCAAGCGGAACGCCGGGAATAGAGGCTAAATTTCTCAGCTCTTGCTCATTGGTTGCTGTCGCTAAGTCATCTTGTGTTAAACGGCGCTTTGCCCACCAAGCACCAAGTGCGTTGTCCAGTAAAAAGCTCACCATGTAAGGCTCGGTAAATAACTGAGTTACCGGGCTTAGTTCTTTAGCACCAATTTTTACGCCAGATTCATTGACCTGTTTTTTCTTTTTGTTTTGCCAGAATTGATAACACCAGCCAAGGGCATCTGATGCTTGAAACGTATCCGGGTGTAAGTCTGCAATAAGTTCTTCTAGGGCGTGAACATGGTTTATCGAAAGCTTAACGTCGAACACTGGCGAATCAGTGCGGAAGATTTGCGGCAACATTTTCTGTGCTAAACGGCCTGCTAAATCCCAGCCGTCTTTAACTTCTGAACCATCACCTAATGGGTCACCTTCTTCTGCAAGTTCAAAACACTCATCTAAGGTAACGTGCGTGTTTTGGTCATACATTAACAAGTCACTTTGCTCTAAAAAGCGAGCAAATAGCATACGGTGCCAGTGCTCATATGTCATTTCGTTAACTAGCAACTCTATTTCTTGCTTGCCTGAATCACGATTTAACACATCGCCTAGTTGACGGCCGTGGGCACGCAAACGCGTTCTTAACTTGCGCTCTGATTCACTCAAATAGCTGGGCGCACTACCTTCGCCAATACCTAGGCGAGTAAGCGCTTCTGTAACCGCGACTTCAACAATATCACGAGCCTTTTCAACCGTTTTCTCAAGCTTGCTACGCAGCGTTTTTTCTAATGGTGTTCTCATTTACTTCTATTCCTTTCGCAAACACTGAATTAACACTAGCTAGGTACAACTGGGCCATTGGCCAGTTCAGCACTAATTTGGACTTCGATTTCAGATAGCCACTTTTGCAAGTCTTCTTCTGATTCAATCAATGGTTTATTTAATCGAATATGTTTTACTTTAGGTGCAAGTTCGTTAATGGCGTCTTTAAGGGCTGCGTCAAAGCGCCCAGGTAATGCTGAAATACGATCATTCCACTGCTCGAAGCTGGTTTCTTCAATTGCGTCATATACTAAGGCTGATGAAGATAATTCAACGATAGGTACTGAGTCTAAGCTTCGTTTTCGTAATAAATCTTGCTTTTTATTTTCATCTAGCTTAGCCCAATTAGCGTCATCCATTAGGTCACGGTGGCACGCATTGAATTCGTCTTCATATTCAGAAAGCTTAGCTGTTATAGCGTCGCGTAAGGCAGATTCCGCTTGTTTTAGTAGAGGGCTGATTGGGTTAGGTTCAGCTAACAAGCTACGATTGCTTTCAATAGACTCCATTTGTTCAGAAATAGTGCGATGTATCGCTAAATCTTTGCATAAACGAGATGCTGTTTTAAGCTCATTCCATTGGTTCATTCTGCTCTTAGCTAAATCAGCCTGCTCTTGCCATTGTTTGAACTGGGTTTCAATTTCGTCTTTGGCATCAAAAGCTTGCTGAAGTTGCTCGTTACCTGAGTATATTTCTAAATTAGTAAGTACTGTGGTACATGGCGCTAGAGGTAAAGGCGCTTCACCACCTGCACTGCGAGCAATTTGTTTCGCATTGGCTATAGCAAGTGGTAGTTTACTTTGTTCTTCATTAGCGCCACAGTTTTGACCTTCAGGTAGTAAGGCGTTTATCAAACCACGTACTTTAATAATTTGTACTTTTGATAAGGTTACGTTTTCAGGGCGGAATTTAGTGGATTTTAAGTCACCATCAGGAATTGATTTGGCGGTTAGAGGTTGCTCTTGTGAATTTGATGCTTTTAGGACGCCCGCAGCAACCATAGTCAGTAAACATGCTCTAACAACATCCTTACCCCAGCCATAAGGGGCATCAGAAAATTGCTTTAAAATTTCATCACCAGTCTTAACTAAACCTATAAATCTTTTTAATTCATTGCAAACTGGATGCTTCTCTACTTCGTCATTATGGCCAACGGCCTCTAAAGCGTTCGGATCAGCATGTAATCTTGCTCGGTCATAAACTTTTGTCCAGGATCCGGGTTTTGCGTCTGCTACTTTAAACTTAGAATATAAACGTTGGCTCGCTAGCTTTCCTGCGTTTTGAATTTGCTCAGCTAGGTTTTCGCCTTCAACTTCTTGGCCACCTGCGAGTTTTACCTGAATTTGGCTAAAAATATCTTTTAGGATGGCCTTTTTCGCACGGTCTGCTTCTTTGAAGCGATATTCCATTGCCGCATAAGCTTCTTTACCAGCATCTGTCTTAGCTGTGCCTCGCACATCTATCGTGGTTTCTGCGGCTTTTAACTCGACAATCGCTTTACGTAATTCATCACGTTGAGTTGTTGGTACATGGATGTATATTGTAGCTGAGTCAGGATCGTCACCACGCGCCCAGGCATTGAACTTCTTTTCTGGCACTTCTGGTGCCCAAGCATAGAGCTTTTTGTCTGCATCACTCGGTAGTTCTGGACCAAACTCAAGGTTAATTGGTCTTGGTTCAGCAATATCACCTTGAGTTATACGAGCTTGCGCTACCTGTTTGCGAACAAACTGCTGTATTTCTTGTGAGCGGAAATATTCAAGCTTTTGTAGATTTGCCTTTAATTCATTCTCTTGTTGACGATACATATCGTACCATTGCTGGCTTTCGACTGTTTGTAGGCGATACTCTTCACCCACTGCCGTTTGCATCGGCATGACTAGGCCATCATCAACTAATTGACTAAGCAGTTTAGGTACGAGTGCTCTTAGTTCATGCTTGCCTTCTTGAAGATTTTCTAACAGTAAATCAGATAGCGTATCAGCCGTAGCAGCAATGCCTGATTCAATATCAGTCGGTAGCTTGCTGATCAACAATATTAAAGCCAATAAGCGAGATTGTAATTTTTGATCACTATTGCCTGCTTTTAAACGGCTAATAGTTTCATAGATGTCTTTACCGATAACACCGCTGTTTAATAACTTAGTAGCGATTTGATCATAAATATAATCTGCAGGAACTACACAACCTAAAGGCTGTTCAGCCGTAGATTTTGTTGCTTCATGAACGATGCGTAATTGGTTACGTAATTGAGAGCCTGTGCCTGTTTTATCGAGCGCAGGAAGCACCTTTTCCCAAAAGCGACGACGCACTGGTAGAAGCGGGTAGTCTGCAACCATCCATTTTTCATCGTCTTTATTGTGCTCAATAATACTGCCGCGTAAGTGGCGGCTTATCTCGCCTAATTCGTTATCGATCACAGTTTGAATTGAGCTACGTGCGCTTTCATTTTTTTGCAGTATGACTTTACGAATAACCGAATCAACATCGGTATCTTGAAGTTGCACGTTAACAGTAAAGCGGCCCATTAGGCGTTGAAGGTTTTCAGTACTGGTTAACGCACTTTGGCCTGTGCCAATAAATAATAATTTAGAGTCTAATCGACCATCTTCACCACAGGTTTCACCTAGTTCTTGAACTGCCATCGCCGTATCAATATCGTCGCCGATGTATTGCTGCACTTCATCTAGCACAACAAGCGTTAATGGTAATTCACCATTAATAGCAATAGCGTCAATCACCGCTGTAACCATTTCGTCGTTAGATACGTCTTTCACTTGCTGGTATTGAGAGCGGATCATCTTGCTGACTTCGACAGGCGAAGGTGCGAAGCCGGGCATAGCAGCTAAAATTGCATTACCAACAACAGGAGACATATGAAGATTTTTTAGTTCATGCTCCCAAGGATCTCGACCTTCTTTCTTTTTAGCATTCGTAGTTACATACTCTCGAACTTGCTCGTAGATACCTTCTTCTTTTAGCCACATTACAAAGCGTGCTAAATGATATTGCTCAGGTAAAGCAACCGACTTAAATATGATGCTTAAAAATGCCAAACGCACATTCTTGCCTGCGCTAGAACTAAGCGTGCCAGAAGCTGCGTGTACACCGTTATGTTGAGTAGCTAATGTTGAAAGCTCATCTAATAGTGATGCAATGTTACTCGGCAAATCAACAATACTACGTGCGGTTTGGCCGTTATTTAATGTTTGATTTGTCCATAAAGCACGTGCCATTTTAGCCAAGTGAGATTTACCAGAGCCGAAGAAGCCGCTGATCCATACACAAGGTTGTTTAGCGTTTCTTTTCACGCTGTCTATGTAAGATTTTAGAATTCGCTCTAAGCCTTCAGCATATGCGCCATCACAGACAAAGGTTCTAAGCTCGTATTCAAGAATGTCTAACTCTAATTTTGTTAGGTCATCTTTTACTGTTGCTACACCTTCATTAGCTAAATGATTTTGTAGTGGGTCGTTGAAATATATCTCTCTATTTAGCATTTACTTGTTCCTTATGACATTGCTGTGATGGCGGTTGCGTGGTAGCCCCACCCATCCTTGGCATCTAAAAGTTTAAAATTATTGTTTTGATATTCACCGGGGAAGAAAACGACAAGACGGCCTTTAACTTGTTTTGCAACTTCTTCAACTAAGCCTGAAACGGATGCGAAACCAAATAGAGCACCACAACCTAGAAGTGAAACGACCCCATTATCGTCTTGATTTTCATTAATTCGGCTTGATAGCTTCTCTATTAATTCATCAGAAAAGTCTTCGTATAAGCCTGCAAGATACTCTGGATCTTCAAAGTAGCCTTCTTTGTATTCTTGATCTGCCATCCATTCTTCAAAGCTATGAGTTAGGTCAAGTTGAAGCCAAGGGTGCCCACTTTGAGTTGCACTCGCTTCGAATTCGCCAATACGTGCTCTTAGCTTTAACTCATCTTCTTTGTTATAAACAACAAAAATAGTTCTCTCATCAGCAGAAACCGCTACTGGCCAAGGAATACTAATATGGCTGTCGAAGCTGCTTAGCAGCTTGGATAATCTATCAGACATTATTCTTTATCCTCTTCCTGCTTTGACTGCGTCAAATCTGGTAACTCTATGTTGGGGAAGGTGACTTCTATGATGTCACTCACTTGTTTGAAGTTTATTAAGCCGCGCAATGATGCTCTGTGTGCTAAGTCAAATAAGTGCTCTTTATCTTGGCTTAGCATTTGGCACCAGAAGCTATCAAACATTCGTTGCCCGGTTAAGCCGTGGCAATAAGCTAGAAACAATGCATAAGCTAAGTTAACGTAAGACGCTTTAGGCTGGATGCGATATTTCTTGGCTTTACCTTCTAGGTAGCCAGCCTGTGTCCATGTGCCATTGATATTTTGTGCAAATGATTTAAGTGATGCCGCACTAAAGCGCTCTGGATCATCTTTAGCCAAATGTTGCTCCACCGTTTCACGAGGTAAATGTTCACCAAGTTGAAGTGGCAATATGACGCTAGCTGAGTTTCTTAAAATAGGATCTCTCGCGACCGCTAGCTGCAAAGCTAACATTGGCTGAGCGTCTTCTGTTAATTCCCACCATTGGCGAAATACATTGAACAGTGGAATATCCATCGACATGCCATATAAATCGACCAAATGCCTGAAGGTGAGTGTACGAGACTTTTCTGTTGGCTTATGTAGCAAGTTGAAGTTAATGATATCGTCTTCATAATCTTGCTTAGACGCGCTCTCGTCTCTTGCAAATAAAAGCTCTTTTAGCTCTTCAATCATCATACTTCTGGCAGAATGTGCACCATTCTTACCAAATTTGAATCCAAATAAAGTGAGTTGTTGTTCTGTGCTCATTAATTTACTTTCTCAAGCAATTCACCAACCTCACACTCGAAGAGATCACAGAGTTTATCAATAGCTTCTAAATCAATTCGTTGAGCAGTTTCTTTGTAAAGTAAGGTGATGGTATTGCGGTTTAATCCTGTTTCCCTGGCTACATCCATAACCTTCATTTTTCTTTCGCCCATCAGTCGAGCTAAGTGACATCTAATCACACCGTTTAACCTTATAAATGACATAATGTCATCCAGGATGGCAAAAAGCCATTGACAAATGCATTTTGTGATGCATAATGTCATTTAGGATGGCAAATTGAATTATAGAATAGATATTTGTTATTTACCTTAACATGACAGCGAGGCGAATACTATGCAAGTTACTTCCAACTATGTCACCACTGCTGAGTTATCTCTGTTGATTAAATACGACTGTCGGACTATCCGTGAACAGTTAAAAGATTCTGTTTTGTTAGAGGGTGTTCATTACATTCGCCCCTTTGGCGGTCGTAAAATTCTATATGACTGGGCGGCCATACAGCGCGATATGTGTAAATTCTCACGTCAGACCATGGCTATTCCAATGGCAAATGGGGGAGTGGCTCATGGCTAGTATCAATGTTCGCAAAGAGACCGGAACGTTATATTTAGACTTCCGCTTTCGCAATCAACGCTGCAGAGAGCAAACAAACCTTAACGACACACCTGCGAATCGTAAAAAATTGCAGAAAGTACTGGATAAAGTTGAGGCCGAAATTTTATTGGGGTGTTTTGATTACGCGGAAACATTCCCTGATAGCAAAATGGTGAAAAAGCTGCAGGAGCAAAATAAAGCAATTGCGGTGTACTCCAAAACAGCACCTTTGTTTGGTGACTTCGCGCAAGTTTGGTTTGCCGAGATGCAGGTGCAGTGGCGTCGGAGTTATACGGCATCTGTCAGAAACGTTGTGTTTAACCGGTTAATCCCATTTTTTGGTGAGCTTGAAGTTAACGCGATAACCAAAGCACAGTTGCTGAATTTTCGTAGCCAACTGGCGGGCACCAAAAAGCGAAACGGGCAACTGTTTTCGCCCTCCCATGTTAATCGCCACATGAAGATAGTGCGCATGATCTTGAATGAGGCGGCTGATCGCTTTGAATTCACATCGCCTTATCGAGGCATAAAGCCACTGAAAATCCCCAGGGCGGATATTCAGCCGCTAACACCCGATGAGATCTCATTGATTATTTCTCATGTGAGAGAAGATTTTCGTGAGTATTTTACGGTGAGAATATTCACCGCTATGCGCACCGGGGAGATTGATGGCCTTAAATGGAAGTTCGTTGATTTTGAGCGTCGGTTAATTCTAATCCGAGAGACACTTGTTTCGGGGTTTGAAGAATACACTAAGACCGATTTTAGCCAGCGTGAAATACAGATGAGTGACGTTGTTTACAAAGCGCTGCTGGCTATGCGTCAGCGCACCGGCAAGTTCACTTACGTATTTTGTAGTGAAGATGGAGAGCCCTTAAACCACAATTATGTTACCAAGGCGGTTTGGTACCCATTGCTCAGATGCCTAGGCATTAGGAAGCGGGTTCCTTATCAAATGCGTCATACAGGCGCGACCTTATGGCTCGCAGCGGGTGAGAACCCTGAATGGATAGCGAAACAAATGGGCCACGCCAATACCGAGATGTTATTTCGCACCTATAGCCGCTATGTGCCTAACCTTACGCGGCAAGATGGCAGTGCTGCAGATGGATTATTCAAGCAGATATTCCGCACAGAGCCAGATTAGTCCCCATCGTTTTTATACACGCTTACTTTTAACTCACCATGATTTGGAGGTCGTTATGCGCGACTTAAAGATAGATTCTCTTCAACCTTTACTAATTGATGTTCCTAACTACCAACGTTTTATGGGGCACTACTACTTAAGTGAACTTGTCGTTAGAACGGACTCCTGTGGACAAACATGCTGGGTATTAACACTCTCAGATGGAAGCGGTGATTTTCGTGTGTACTGTAACAGTCCTGACATGATGGCTACGCCTCTTCAAGAGCATACTATGATCCACGTTGAAGCAGCACTGCAACAAACACATGGTAGTGCCTATTATAAGTGTAAAAACTTACTCCCCAATAGCGGCAACGGTTACATGGGATGTGACTTGTCAGTGCTACCGCGTACGCTATGCCCATTCCCTGAAATCTATGATGCGCTTATTATTTTTGTAAGCCGCTTAAGCCATCCATTATTGCAGCGATTTATTCGCAGGGTATTACTCCAAACAAATGTGGGGCCTCGCTTTTTGCAATGTCCAGCAAGCCTCAATTATCACCACAACTATCCCGGAGGATTGCTGCAACACTCTGTTGAAATAGCTTGGGCAATCGTGGGTATCCAAGATTTCTCGCCCCTGGAACGCGATATTGCGGTGGTTTCCGCGTTATTGCATGACATCGGTAAGACATTGACATTAACTCCGCAAATGACACGTACAGCTATAGGCCGCCTTGTGGACCATAGCCAATTAACACTGGAGCTTTGTGCTGAACCGCTTCGCGAGTTAGAAGCTTCTTCACCAAGTATTGCACACCAGTTACGTCATGCTTGGACATGTTACTCACCTCGCGCACGTTATGGTTACAAGCCCAAAACTGCAGTGGCGAAGCATTTGCAAAGAGTTGACAAAATGAATGCAGATCAGGAGATAACCAACTGGCATGTGCCTGTCTTTGATAATGCTGTAGATGTTCTTCGAAACAAGGATGCAGGTTGATTAGGCTTTGTTGAAAGCCGTAAATTCCCAAATTTATTATGCGGATTGAGGAAAAGACGATGTTTGAAGTAATTTGTGATTTTACTGCGCTTGCAGGTGCCCATGTGAGTGAAGAGTTAGACAAAGAGTTCCAGTATCAAATGAACCTGACTGATGGGGAGTGGCTCTTTTGGCAAGAGAGTCAGTTTCTAGGGCATTCATTAGCGCCTGTGAAAGATGCCACGGGGCAGGCGATTTTGCAGTACTTTGCGCATTGTGCCTGCCCATTCAGTATGCTGAGGTTAGGGCGCTCTCTGTCTGAGAGAAGCGAAGAGCATGGGCCTGTCACCTCAGACATTATGGCAATCAAATATCTGCTCGGAGGGTTAGAAGTTGTGCAAAACAATCTCTACGATCATCGCGTTAGGGAAGGTATGGAGTTGCTGATATCAAGTTTAGAATTCCGACTCGCTTGTGAGCTACTCATTACCTATGACACAGAGCTAAACAAGCGAGTTATCTGCCCAGAAATAATGGCACTTATTAAAGGTGTTGTGAGCGGCGAGCCAACAGAGCCTAAGTATAACTAAATGGTAAGTGACACAGCACCGAGCAAAGCGTCCTTACTCGACTGTATCAATGACTATGGAAAAGTACACCAGTGCTCTGTATATTAAAACATAGAGTAACTATATGGATTCACAAACAATTATGGATGATTTATCACCTATCAACGAAGGTCACTACACGACAGCGATAGACAGAGCTTACCTAATGGCTGAAATGGTCGAAAGAGCCTTAGGTGACGAGCGTATTATTCAAGAAGTCTCGCATTTAAAAGCAAGATATGAGCGCATTATCGAAGAGTTAAACGAGCTCTACCAAGAGACTGGCTTGTATGTCGATGAGAAGTGCCCTGATTGATGTAGTGGAATTATCTACTTAAAGAAATCAGTTATAGCTTTGACATAACGTGTAGTAGGTTTGGTCAACAGGAGTCAATCAAATCTGACAGCCTTATATATGCCAATAGCGTAAATCCACTCTGATTCGATTAAATAGTAGCCTTTACTGAAGGCGGAAATCTCGGCAAATAAAATTAGCCAATCTGTCGTAAGCTTCGAAACCTAAGTATCAATACCATATAATCGTGTTAGCTTATGAGCCATTTATAGCTACAGATAGATGAAGTGATAAGGCAGAAATTTCAACATGTAGTTGTTTACGCAGTTAGCCCTTTATTTAGCGGCCTAGAATAACTAAATATTTAAGTTAATTGCTATAAAAAACGGTTTAGTCAATTGTCAGTTCTTGTAGGTTAACTTTTTGGCTATATTGGTGTGGTCAAAATTTGTTAACCATCACACTGTAGCTAATACGTAAAAACTTATAGGAGATGTGAAATGAGCCAGTCATCACAAACACTGGAAAAACAACGGTTGCAGGAGCTTTTTGATAGTTGTCAGCAACAAGTTCTATCTCAAATTATGGGACCATTCGGTTTATCAACGGCAATGTTTGAGGATAAGAATGGTGGTAACGTTGCGACAGTTCACAATGCTGATCAATCTATATTCCCTGATGAAATGCATGCCAAGAATTACTCAATAGCAAACGACCCGTACAGTCAAAGAGTCAGACAAAAACATTGGGATGATGCGAGTTCTCGAGGAAAAAAGCATGAAAAAAATAACCAAGCATTAGATGCCGGCAAAGAAGTACTGAGTGATGCAACCAAGAGGCCGATGTTAAAGGGAGATATTCACGGCGATCATATCGTTTCTTTGAAAGAGAATCATGATAATAAATCGCTCCATCTTCGATTCAGTGAGAAAGAGCGGAAAGCAATAGTAAATAATGAAAAAAATATGGCATATATCGAAGGAAAGTTGAATATGTCAAAGGGGAAAAAAAGCTGGGACGAATGCCTGAGTGATCCGGAGTTTATAAAAGCCAATAACCTATCGCCAGAAGAAATCGAAAATATAAAAAAAATTGATAAGGAAGCGCGAGATTATATTAAGAGTACTCATAATAAGAGATTAGCGAGTGAGCTACTGTCAACCGGCGCCAAAGAAGCTGCAATGATGGGGGTTCGACAAGCCTTAGGTATGTTGCTGACTGAGCTAGTTAATCAACTTTTCAATGAGATAAAAGATTTATATAGACAAGGCGTTGCCTCTGGAAAGGCTCTTTTGCAGGAGCTCAAGCTTCGAGCGAAAAAAATTATAGAAGCTTTGCTGAAAAAACTACCAGATGCACTAAATCAAGTTTTTGAGGGTGGTTTAAGCGGGTTTGCTAGCAACCTCATCACTTTTTTAATTAACACCTTTATCACTACAGCAAAAAATGTAGTGAAAATAATACGTGAAGGGCTACTTTCTCTTTTTAAGGCAATAAAAATGATATTGTTTCCGAAAAAAGATGCCAATAAGCAGGAGAACTTAAAAGCAGCTTTAAAAGTGATTACTGCCGCAGTATTTACATCTGTCGGTATTTTTTTTGAGGAGTCGTTCAAAGCTTTCTTTGTAGCTATCCCTGTGGTTGGTGTTTTCGCCGATATTCTCGCTCCAGTTTTTATGGGTATTTTGGTGGGGATATCGTCCGCTCTAATTGCATATGCGATCGACCGGCTTTTTGATAAGTACGGTAGTCCCTCATTTGATGAAAAAATGCTTGATCAATTGATGGAAAATTCAAACCTTCAAAATAAATTCGCAGATGATCTTTCTGATCAGCTAGATGTTTCCATGATGGCTGTAGAGAACTATCGACACTCAATTCGTATCAATCAGGATATTGCTGAGAAATTCGCGGGAGCATTAGCAAGCAATGATTACACAATTTATTTGTTGGAACATGGTGTTGTCTCTACCAAACAGCAGGTTAGAAGCACAATGGATGCAATTAAATGCGAGGAAGCCTTTTTGGCCAATTTAGAAACCTTTTTTAACAGCAAAGGGTAAACGATTTAAAATGGACGACAATAAGAATCAAGAGCTAATCATCGTAAATGCAATCTCGCAAATGGTTATCCCTACCGAAATCTTTGAAAAAAGCGAATTTAAGCAAGCCATCAATGATTTTAAATCCGCTCAAGAAAGTGTGCAGAATAGTTTGGATTCAGTTGAGTCAAAACGTAAGATAGAAAAGGAAGGAAGTTACATTGGGAATTGGTGGAATAATAGAAATGAAGAGTTACGGGATGCACAGCTAGATCTAAATAAATCGATAGGGCTATTAACTAAGCAGTCGTCAGATCTTATTTTGTTTAACACAGCGATTTCAAAGGTTTTGGTCTCTCAACAGAAAATTTTGCAAGAGCAGCAAGAACTTCTTCAAAAGCAAGCGGCTGAGTTGGCATCGCAAAATAAGTGTATTGAAAAGCAGCAGGTAGATTTAAGTGAACAACAAGAAAGGCTCTTGGGAGTCAATAAAGGGTTGCTTGAAGCAAAAGGGATAACTCGCGAGCATGCTGAAAAACTTGTTGGTTGCGTTTCTAGAGTTGAGATCGCAGAGCAGAAAATGGAACTCTCCAATCAGGAGTTAGAGCGTTCTGTCGCAGCTTGTATAGTCGCTTACGAAGAACGCGCTGAATCACTTAAAGCGGCAGTTGAAGATGCGCTTTACAACTATCGTCAAGAAGCTGCTGTTAAGCTAGAGGCGCTTAATACGGAGTGCAATTCCGCTATCGAAGGCTTGAGAGGTCAACTCTCTAATTTTGAATTAAAAATTAATGCCGAGTCCGATGTTAGGAAACGAGCGGTTACCTCAGTGGCACAAGAATTCAATCAGCGAATTGATGAATTACATAATGAGCTAGAAGTCAGCCATAAAAAATTACGTGCTGAATTGGAATCAGCGAGGGAAAGCTTCGTATCGCAATTTACATCACTTTCATTAGTAATTGATAAACGCGACTCTGAATTTTCGCAAAAAAATAAGAGGTTACTTTATTTTTCAGTCACAACGTTGATCGTTTCCGCCCTATCTCTGTCAGTATCTGCTTACGTTTATTTTAGTGCCTAGCTCGAGGTTTTAGTAAGTGCAACAAAACGCTCATAGCTGTCTATCAGATAACAGTTTACACTTATTAACTTGAACTGTAAGATAATATATAGGCTAGTGCATATTATCTAAATTCTTTTCAGCCTAAATTTACTCCGCATGATTGTTAGTCGACGCTAGTTTATCTTTAGCTACTAACATTATCTTGACCATGTGGAACAAGAAGCGGATATTTCTTGAGCTTTTAGCTTTATAATTAAGGCCTAGCTCATTATTTTTTCTTTGAAAATATAGTTTTGTTGTTTCAACGTTATTAGCAGGAATGGTGTCTACTATTACATTGAGACCTTTAATGGTTTGCCATTGCGGCAGCTTGTGCTGATTTTCCCCCTTCATTTTTAATTCTAAACGCCAGCGCTTTGCTGGTGCTATTTTGAGACAAGTTCTCATGAAACGCTCAAATTCTCTCGGGCATTTAAAGCTGACATAAGGCTTGCTACTGATTACGTGATTCAATAAATAATCGATACACCATAACACCTCAATTTTGTTGTCTTTGTAAATTTCTTTAAAAACAGTCACTAGTGTATCAATTTCGTCAGCATCGGCCTTGTGGTGACTAGGACACAGTTGGCCCTCTTTAGTTATTAACCTTGGTTTTTTTTGACTGGTGACATATTGATACGCAACTTGCTTGGCAGCATCTATCCAAGAGGTAATAACCTCTTCATCAATTGGTGAAGCAAGGGCTATTTCTGCAAAGCTCATGCCCATATCCGACTGTTTAAGTACTTTGTAGCACTGATTTAATGTGGGGCGAACGGGCGTGTTGCTCACTGATTCATTGGTGTACTTCCGGGTGTCTTTTACTGAGTTCTTAATTGCGTACTTTCTTATTTTTTTATTGAGAGCTGGCAATACTTGTTTGGTTGGAATGCATTGCTCATTCATCTCGGTAGTTTTAGTTTGGCTTTGGCATTTCACTGTTAATTTTTTTAGTTGTTTTATTTGGCGACCAGGCAGCCCGGCTAGGTTGAACCAGAAAGTATCAGGGTAGGTTTGTGAACTGCGTAAAACATAATCCGCTATCAGCAGTTCACAGCAGTGTATATAGGAAAACAACGTTGTTTGTGGCGTTTGATGTCCAGCAGTCATGGCAATGGCCCAGAGCTTATCTCTATGGCGCTCACCGGCAAGTTCTTGCTTTATTGCGGAGGCTTGATATTGAGAGTATGGGGTCAGTTGTTGAACTAGCGCCTCGGAGCCAAACATCAGGCAAGTCACACTCGTAATTCCAGTGTGCCTAAATTGGTAAATAGGAACAGGAAAACCAAAGTATTTTGATATTAAGGGAGTGATTATGGCCTCTATTTCCTTTGTCGTGTATGGCTTATTGCCAAATGCTGATTTAGAAAATAAATATTCCTGTAATGAGCCTTGTGCTTGTTGAGCTCTCAATTTTACATAAGTCTCAAAAGTTTCTCGCTCATTTTCGAGCATTAAGATGCCGTATGGAACTTGGCGTTTTGAGTTTAGGTTTTTGAGTTGCTCTCCCTTATGAGGACGGACAAATAGTACGCCCTCTTTTGACAGCTCAATATCCTTAATTCGCAGTCTTACAATTTCTGTGGGTCTAAGCATTAAGCGGCTTAGCACACAGTAAAGAGCAGTTAGGGTTCTTTGCGTGTGCTGACACTTTTCTCTTAGCGACTGTTGTAGGTCGTGGCCTACTTGCAGTGTGATATGGGGTGGAATAACCAATGAGCGTACATACTTGTTTGAGTCAGTGGTTGAGTAGAATGGATCGTCAGGGGCTGTTAAATTGCCACACTTCACTCCAAACTGTATCAGATCTCGCAATCGCCGGCGTTTTTCTTCTTTTTCATTATCGTTTTGTGTAATTGCTTGGCACAGGAAATCCATTTCTGCGCCATCTATGTTTATTAAATCTTCGGCCAGTGTCCACTTTAGCCAATCTCGCCCCACAGTTCTGAAGTATTTTTTCGGGGTTTCAGCATGCTTCCACTGGCACGCCTCCAAGCTGTCAATAAACCATTGCAGCAGTATATGGACTGAATAAGGCATGTTAGCACTATTGTCAGTATGTTCTCGAAGTCGCTTAATTAATGAGAGAATCTCAGCTTGCTGACTGTTATTGCGATTTATAGTTAACCACAGTGTGAGGTTATTGTCCCAATACTCCAAACTGTCGCCATGTTCTCTAAGGGAGTCCGCGGGCCCCATAAACTGCTTTTTTTCTACAGAAATAGCGGCATGGGGTAGTCGACTAACACTTGGTAAAGGTGATACTACCCTGTGTTCATGTGTCGAACGGTTAAAGTGCATATTCAATGATATCAACGGCATCGCGTGGCTAGGAGTTGCCCCTCTTGCATATTCCTTGAGAAAAAGGGGCAGCTCCGGGTGAAGGGTGGTCATTGCAAACTCAGCGCAGGTATCACAAAACAGTTTGACACGAGGGTATTCTCTCCCGCCAAAATGAGTAATTAACACATTCATACTATCACGTAGGGTCCTGGAGTTAGGAGAAGCCGTAGGCTCTTTAGCTTGAGCTTTAAATACTTGGTGCAAAGCGGCCAACGCCAATGGGCTTAAAAGGCACCTAAACAAGCTTGTTCGTTGAGTGCCATCATTAGAGCTCAAGGCGAGCCCATCAATCTTTTGATCAATTTCAACGAAGTAGCTATCTCCACATTGCTGAAGCTCTAAACTGTGTGTTGAAAGCTTTTCGTAAATAGCCTTTAACACTTGGGCTCTACAGACCAAGCTATCGATAGCTAAGAAGTATATGAATAACGTATAACGTAACTCGCACAATGTGAGTGGAAGCCCGCCCCAGGAGTCTGTGGTGATAGCTTGGACTATCTTTGTGTGAACGCGAGATAACGAAGCACTCTGCAAAAAGCGAGTCCTGTTGGTGCATACAGGAATGGGAGGATGCGGATATTGTGATAAGTATTTACGCATTTTTCACCACTCCTCTAATGCGCTCTTGTGAGGGCTGATTTTAAGACTCTTAAGCATGCTCTCCACTTCGTGACTGAGATCTTTGGAGTGTTTCATGGACAATGCACTGTATCTTGCCCAAGAGTGATCTCGTTTAGATTCATGACCTAGAAAGCAGTCAATCAAATCGCTCGGAAAGTCTACCTTCTCTAAATGAGTGCGAATTAAGTGGCGGTAATAGTTTTTGACGCCAGGCGCTTCATGTTTAGCTATCTCCGCAGGCTCAAAGAGGGGAGTATCGTGTTGAAAGTGTTCATCCTTGATATAGCTAAGCAATGGTGCTTGACCATTCAGTATTTCTTGAACCCCTTCAAATATATGAGGGTAAACCCCTTTTGATAGTCTACGCAGTGCCTTGAGGTGCTCGATGTAATATCTTAATTGCGCGAAAGCCGTGTCACATAGCGTGACTATACGCCGATGATTTGAACCGGACTCTTTGTCATCAATAAATACTTGCCCGACTTCTAAGTTGAACATATCAATCGTTCCAAACGCTTCATTTTCAGGGCGATGACCGGTACTCAATTGCAATATAGCAAGCGTGTAAGCTAAGTAGTTGTTGGCAGACGCGATAATATTATGCCTGTGTGCGGTAGCCTTACATTGAGTTTTTAACTTGGCAAAATAACTCGTCACGTCTTCTGGTTTGGCTAACCTGAGGCTTCCCCAATACCTTTGGTTGTTTGAGGTTGGTAGGGTAAATAGTGAACGATCATTATCGTCGTTCAAAAAGTCTGCATAAGATTGTTGCAACTCTACAACTTGCGCGCTTTGTAAGGCAGTGTAATAGGTACCAGCATGGTGTTGCATTTCTTTACCTGCGATTACGCCATACCTTACTTCTGACTTATTATTGTGAGTACAGTAAAATCGAAAGTATCTAGTAATTCTTCCCAGCGTAAGCCGGGAGTTGTGTTTCATGTTAACTGCTCTCACAAGTGCTTTGGCACTTTCAATAAGCTCCATTGTGCCTTGCTCAGTTAACTCGTTAGCTTTGAGGTCTGAAAAGCAATTTGTGAGCTCTTTTGGAATGGGGACGTAGCCGAGGTTGTTCAAATCCTCCATACTAAGACTTTCTAAATGCAAATGGGGGTAGTCTCTACGAACGGCTAAAAAACTGTACCCGCCAAACGCATGATTAGCGTTAGGCATGATAAATTCGCAACTTGCATCTAGTAGAGCATCTATCGAGCGCCCAAGGAATAAGCTTAACCTCAGTAAACACGATGTATGACAGTCGCTGTTCGACGTAGCATTGAGTAATGTGCGCACTTCATGTTTTGTGAGAATATCATAGTCGCACACATTATCTTTCTCAGAACGGGCGATTGACCTGGCCACATTTCTTGACTTGATTGCGTTATTGATAGCAATCTGTGCATTGTCATTCTTCATGGTGAACCGCCAGTTTATCTTTGAGGTATTTTGCAACGGCAGTCCGAGCGGGAGAGCGCACTTTTTTTGATGTCGTTCCTTCGCTGTACAGTCGAGTCAGTGTCTCTAAGGAGCGACTGCCTTTGGCCGCATTTCTCAGTGCTCCGAAAATGTCGGTTGGCACGACATCAATAAAGTGAGCCAGTTGATACAGTTGTGTTTTTCGGTGCACAGAGCAGTCAAACAGGGAAGCTGTGTAGCGCCAAGCGTGAAGGCTGATACTATCAGGGTGATCTGGCCATACAAGTATCTGGTGCTCTCTTCGCTTTCCTCGGTAATCTGGTAGTAAATGCTTCCAGTTGGAAAAGACTAAGTAACATCTTTGTGTATCGTCATAAATAGCCCAGGGAGGAGCAAGCAAGGGCAGCTCGAGAGCATCCCCCCAATGCTTTGAGAGTTGAAATTCAAGTTTTGTAGAAAACAGGTATGCATCTCTAGCGTCAGGGTGAATTGTCCACTGCGTATCATTAATGCATTTGTAAGCTAATCTCATGCTCGTATCTCCGTCTGGTCCTATAACTAGAACCTAATTCGGACGTTTAAAAAACTCAAACTTAAATCTTTAGAAAACAATGTTCTACGCGTTTTTAGAACAGTTTTTTGAGAGCTAAGTCGTTGCGTTTTATAGTGTTTGAATGCAAAAATAATTTCTAAGAAGAGTTAGTATCTTCTTTCGGTTAGGTTTTAACCATTTCAATAAAGTTTTAAGAAATTATTTTCTATTGAAATTAGATATCGCTTAGTTTGGCTTTTTCCATAGTAGGGCGAGGTATCACATCGGCCTTCGTTTCTTGGTTGGTATTACCTTGATACAGGGGCAATTTATTGATAGCGAGAGTTACTGACTGAGTACAAAGCGAGTTATGTTGGCCAGGTCAAAGCAATGCTAACTCACAAAGTCTGCAATGTGGGAGATCCCGGTGCACAATGGTAACTTCGCTTCTTAGGCAGGCGACATGCTAGACTTAACAAGTGAAGAGGGCTGCTTAGTTGTTTCGTACGCTATATCAGAAAGTGAAGGGCGTGAATTTAATTTGGTTTCAGAGGAATAGAGTAGGTAATTGGGTAGGTGTTAATGGAGTGCTTTGCTAATTCAATATTGTAATGAACGGCTAGCCAAATTTTTCTTTTGCTGCCGCAATATTTTCATCGGGGTTAATGCCAAGGATGGAGTCATTAACAAGAAGAAAGTCAAACACCTTATCGCTATAAAACGCAGGGTCTTTAACGTAGTCTTTCTCGAGAAGTGTGTCTAATTCCTCGGAAAATTCCATTTTTTTTGTTCGATCGTAATATTCAATTGCGAGTTGAGTTTTGGTCATTATCGGCATTCCAAATATTGATGATGATCGCACCTGATTTAATTTATTAACTAATCTGCAGTATGCTTAATTTCTACTTTAATACCAGAGGACACGTACGATTGGCTGCAATAGAGATCGTTTGCCCACCACTATATTTACAAACTCTTGCACCACCTTGCTGCACCGATGAAGTTAAAGTACCAGGCTGTGGGTTCGGGATGTAATTTCGGTCATAACCTGATGGTTTTATTGGTTGGACTGTGGGTTGGCTGTGCATTGGCTCCATAGGCGTCATAATGACAGGGAGAGTTGGAACTTGGTTTTTGCTCCAAGTGTTTAGCGAAGTCCCCCTAACAGAATTTGTAACCACCCCAGCAATCTGCTCTGCTATGGCTTTTTTATTATCCTCATACTCTTTAATTTTTAGTATCTCTGTATATATTGACTTTCTTACCTCTTTACATACTGATTTAGATACTTTTCTATTCTTCATACGCTCGAATTCATCAGAGCGCTCTTTATTTATTCTTTTAACGTCTGTTTTAAATTGGCTTAGTGAATAGTCAATTACGAATTGCCCAGCCTTAAGTTCAGCTTCACTAAGTAAAGACTGTTCCTCACATTGCGCAATAGTAACAAGCAACTGTGCTTGCTTAGAGTAGTTGCCATGAGGCAACTCCGGCGTAGATGCGCAGCCAAGTGTTAGAAGTGAAATCGTAGCCAAAACACATATGGAAGGTCGGTGATTTGAAAAACAACCTGATAATATCATTAAGAGTCCGTCCTTGTTTTTCAGTTGTACTTTTAATTGCAATAATTAAGTTAAGCAATTTGTTTGACCAAACTGTTCAACATAATAACACATCAGATTAGCCGCTGAGGGAGTGAATGTACAGTTATCCATATTACGGTCGTTTTGCATCTTTAATTTCTAAAGCTGTTGCTGTGTTATCTAACCTTTTCCCCCAAAATTAACAACTCAATATGAACCAGAAGCAATAAAGTTAACTAAAATTGACTTATATGAAAGCAACTCTTACTAACCTATTAAAAGTTAATTGTAATTGACTTTTATATGTGTGATAACTATCCTAACTTTAAAAGTAAACTTTAGTTAACTTATATGAGGCATACTCCTAAAAGACAATCAGCGGGTCGTGCAGTAAAGGCAACCGTAATGCCCGATTTGGCTAAGCCCTTTTCTCCTGCGCAGCTAGCTGAAGCCATCACCGCCAAACGAACAGGTATGAAACTCTCACTTGTTGACGTCTCTAAGGCGGTGTCCATTTCTAAACCGACTCTGGTAAAGATCGAAAAAGGTGATACCAATGTTAAGTTAGATCTCCTGCTGAAGGTGATGGAGTATCTGGGGTTATCATTTAGCCTCGTTTCTGACGATCTGGCTCAGAACAACAAGGCAATGGGGGGAAGTGATGATGAGTGGTACTAATGTACATAGCTTGCAGGTACTCATTGGCCATCATCGAAAAATAGCGACAATTAGCATTGAGGTTGGCTCGGAAACGGAAATTTCGTTAGTTTATGAACCTGACTGGATGGAAGAAGGGTTTGCTATTTCACCTTACCTACCGCTGGATGGCAACTATGACCATCGTGCAGTTCGCAATTATTTGCAAAATCTGTTGCCGGAAGGGACAGCGCTTGAAGAAATAGTTAGTCACACCACCATTTCCAAGAATAATACATTTGGTCTCATCAAAGTCATTGGTGAGGAAACATCAGGTGCACTTTCCTTTGTCTCGAACAGCAATACTGTAAAGGAAACCTCTTTTCGTGAAGTTAGCGAAGGTGAGCTAAGCGAGAGACTCGCTCGATTCAAGGACGCTGGTGAGTCCATTACTCATTGGGATGGGCGCACTAGGCTGTCAGTTGCAGGCGTTCAGGATAAACTCAACGTATTAGAAGTAGATGGCAAGCTGGGTTTTGGTGAAGGTGAGCTATGTTCAAACAGAATCTTGAAGTTCGAAACGGGTAAAGCGCCATTCATTGCCGTCAATGAACTATTTACTATGCTGTTAGCGAAAGCATCTGGTATCCAAGTGCCAGATGTGGAGCTCCGTACTTATGGCGGGGTCAGAGCTTTTACGATAGATCGCTTCGACAGACGGCTCATCAAGGAGCAAAGCAAAGTTCAGCGTCGCCATGTTATTGACGGTTGTCAGGCAACGAATCTTCCTCCCTCATATAAATATGAGCGACAGTATGGGGACGAGGGGGATGGCATCTATATTCGAGATGGCGTTTCATTCCCGAAGTTGTTTAGCATCGAAACTGTAAATGCAGGAGCGTATCAAGTTCAGCTTGTAAATTGGATGACGTTTAATATTTTGGTTCGTAACTACGATGCGCACGGTAAAAACATCAGCTTTTTCGTTGGCAAACAGGGCCTGGAATTGACTCCTTTTTATGATCTGGTAAACATTGAAGCTATCATCAGGGAAATATATAACCGGCACAAGAAGACTTTGCACGCAAGTGAAGGTGGTGTTCCCCAAACTAATATTGCAAACCATTACGCAATGTCGATTGGAGAATATACCCCAGGCAGTGCCGGAAACTTTAACAATCCGATCACCGCCTACATGCTTGCAGACTTTGCAGTTGAATTTGGCATTTCATTACCACGTATACAATTGCTGATACATAAGATGATCCAGTCCGTCCTTAATTCCATCGACATAACGCAAGAAAAAGTGTGTGCGTTCTCGCTCTCGGAAGGTGAGCAACAACACATAGACTTATGTGTGGCTGTTATCAAAGAGGCAGCAGAGCAATTAATTGAAGAAATTAACCAACTAGATGACATGAAGAGCCTGTTTTAAAGCTAAGGCAATGTATGTAATAAATTAAGGGCGGGAGGAGCCTGAAAACCAAGTTACCTAGTTTGCCGATCTTTAATTGGTTAAAACCCTTTCAGAAGAAGGCCAATTAAGTCAGAAAATTCTGTGTTTATAAAGCCCACCATTACTTCACCGAAAATCCATTCAAATCAGACCGGGCTTTTTTTGCAAAAAGGGGGGATGCTAAATGAAGAATTTTTGTTCGAATTGCGTTTGAACTTTCAGTGAAAAAGAGCAGAGCATTTTAACTTAAATTTCTTCTTTAACTTTTGCATCATTTTCTAGACAAAAATCGCTTAAAAAAATAATTAAAACTAGCGGCAAATTTTCAGTTAAAAATACAACAAAAAGCGAATCGTTTTTATAGGTAAAAAAAGCACAGTAAACTTGATGAAAAAGAGGCCGCAGTTTAAAAAAGATGCAGGCTTGACATCACGCTGATGAGCATACATTTTTAGTGGAGATAACTACGTTTTTACCAGTGTTATTTCAGTGATAAGCGTGATTGAAAGGGGGCTTTTTAGATTTTCTCTGGCTGCCTTTTGGCGAATTAGAACCACCAAAAATGATTCATTTTTTGCCACCTGTGCTTGTGCCTTACATCGCTCTGAAAAGTGAAGAATTAAAAAAAGCTGGCTGCCGACGGGTTCTTTTTGACCATACGATGGCCAGAATTTTTCGAAAAGGGTCGGAGGGTGGTTCGCAAATGGGGTGTTTTAGACCCAATTTCTGTGACCGTACCGTGACCAAAGTGGTTAAAAGTTGCCAAATGGCCTATGAACAGTAATTTATGTTTTATATATAAAACAAATAGATACGTATTGACCCATTTAAGAACTGTTGACACAGTGGTCACAAATCGCCCTCCGGAGGCCAAGTTCTAGGTTCGATCCCTAGCGAGAGCGCCATTTCTTTTTCTTAATATTACCGCCTTTAAATCAATCACCATCCCTCTGTCATATTGAGCGTGTCATTTTAATTTTGTGAGTGGCAGTCATGAGCTACTAGCCTAGACCATGCAGTCAATATCATGAACTAGAACAACTTTGCATGGCGCTGTGCCAAGTCAATGTGCAGCTATATTCGGGTGAGTTGTTCATCGCTCCAGTGCATCTAGATACCATCAAAGCGATTAACGCGCTTTAAAGACGCTTAACAATCGCTTGCCTAAGGTATAAATCACTTGCTTAGTGTGGATGGGAATAATCACGAATAGTCCCATGCCAGCATCAAAGTTAGGATTCATTTTGCAGTAAAAGGCAATTTCTTTTTTATCACTGGCGTGAAAGGCCGCAAGCTCCGAGATGCTGTAGTTACTTGTACGGTTCACAGGCTTTAAACAACGAAGAGAGCCGCCAGGGCTTACTATTCCCTCCGCGTTAAAATGCTCGAACAGCGCGTTGGGACTGCTGCAATCTGGGTGTGGCCAGATGATTGCTACATGCTTAGCGATGGCCCGATACATCGCTGGACTGAGCATTGTATCGGCATAATACACAGCGCCCCAAGGACGTGTAAGCCAGTAGCGAATACTGTGATACAGGGAAAAAGAGAAGGTATTGCCACCGTTTCTATATTGTGGGTAAAAAGCTGCAGAGGCTCGTATTACCGTGCTTTTGTCGTGCTGTGTGAAGGTTAACAGGCAATAGCCAACCAGCGTGCTATGGTCAAAATAAAGCCTGAGCTTACGCTGACATGCCTTGGGATCATCGAAATAGTATTGCATGTACTCATCAGGGCTGACCCCGACAAAGCTGGCGGCGATCACTTCTTTAAGCGCTCGGCGCTGTGCGCTACTAAGCCACTGGGTCTGTTGATCTAAATCGCGTATTTTTAAGCTCATACGTGGGCTACATCCGTGTGTGAAGGGGGGAACGTGGCAAGCTAAGCAGGCCACGTGGGTAGGCATTTTATAGCCATTTTTTCATACGAAAATATAAAGCGACGGCGGCGGTTAATATCACTAGAGCGAGAACAAACAACGGGAATGCCGCTGCTGATTCCGTTCCAGGAATTCCGCCAATATTGACGCCCAGTAAACCGGTAAGAAAGCCCAAGGGTAAAAACAGCGCTGCTACCACTGACATCACATACATACGCTTATTAAGTTGGTCGGATACTTGGCTGGCGACCTCTTGTTGGATTATCTGGGCGCGCTCAATATTCAAATCAAGTTCTTCTAAGTAGCGCAGCAGATGGTTAATGGTTTCATTGATGCGCGGTGTATCACTGTCAGCCAACCAACTTGGCTGTTGACTCACAAGCGCGCGCAGAGCCTCCTTTTGTGGTCTGATATAGCGTTTTAAGCCGATAGTTTGGCGGCGCACTTGTGATAGCGCATTGTGATCATGTGCTCGTTGGCTATCAACATCTTCTTCAAATTGGTCAAGTTTATCTTCGAGTTCATCTATCACACCTTGCATTCGCGAGGTTAAATTTTCGCACAATTGGCATACCAGTGCTGAGGTTGTGCTCGGCCCTTTGCCTTTACGTAAAGATTCAGCAAGGGCATTCACCGACAGCAGGCGGCGGTGGCGCGTAGAGACGATAAGCTGTTCACTAACGAACAAGCGAATCGATACCATATCATCAGGACTATCTGCCGGATTAAGATTGACGCCGCGCAAAAACAATAAATGGCCACTGTCATCGCTGACAATACGAGGGCGTGTTTCATCGGCAATAAGGGCATCATGTGCAAATTCACTTAATGGTACCGCTGCCAAGTATTGCTCAATATCATCTTGGCAGTAATCAAGATGCAGCCACAGCACACCATCACTGGGCTTCCACTGCTTAATCGCTGATTTTTCAGTTAATTGTTCAGCGCCGCCTTGAGCGTCTAACACTAAGGCATGAATCAAAGCTGACATAACACCTTCACTTTCAATACAGAATGTTTCTTCTATCCTTGTCTATTATCGCTACAAGATCAATGAATAGTCTTTATCGACGCGAGTAATTTAATTCACTGTTCTTTATCGATAATTACCGTATAAAGCGGCTTTTACTATTGCGCTCCTCGCCGTTGGAGCATACGAGTGACTTCGCATATGACAAATAAAATAACAGTAGGTTGGCGTGAGTGGCTAGCCCTGCCGGAGCTGGGGATTGATAAAATCAAGGCTAAGGTCGATACCGGTGCCCGTACTTCATGTATTCATGCTTTTCGAGTTGAGGAGTTTACACAAGAGGAGCAGGTCTGGGTGCGGTTTTGGGTTCATCCCATTCAAGACGACAACAACACAGAGATACAGTGCCAAGCGAAGGTGATAGATCAGCGCACCGTCACTGACTCTGGTGGGCATCAGGAGCAGCGTTATGTCATACAAACGCAGTTACTAATTGGCGGCCAACAATGGCCCATTGAAGCAACACTCACAAATAGAGACACCATGAAATTTCGTATGCTATTGGGGCGTACAGCCATGGCAGGGCGTATTGTTGTAGACCCTGAATTGTCATACCAAACACAATTATAAGGTTTATTATGAAAATCGGCATTTTATCACGCAACAAGTCGCTGTATTCCACTCGCCGTTTAATTGAGGCGGCACAACAGCGTGGCCATGAAGTACAGGTATTGGATGCTTTACGCTGTTACATGAATATCAACTCGCAAGAGCCGGAAGTACACTATAAAGGAAAAAAACTAGAGGACTTCAACGCCATTATTCCGCGCATCGGGGCTTCTGTTACGTTTTATGGCTGTTCAGTGTTACGGCAATTCGAGATGATGGGTGTGTACCCTGTGAATGAATCTGTTGCCATCACCCGCTCGCGCGATAAATTGCGTTCTTTGCAGCTACTATCACGCAAGGGAGTGGGTATGCCGGTAACCGGTTTCGCATCCAAACCCGATGATGTCAAAGATTTGCTTGAGATGGTGGGTGGCGCCCCGGTTGTTATCAAGCTGCTAGAGGGGACACAAGGGATTGGGGTAGTGCTTGCTGAGACACGTAAGGCGGCCGAGAGTGTGATTGAGGCTTTTATGGGCCTGAAAGCACACATCATGGTGCAGGAATATATCAAAGAAGCGGGCGGGGCTGATATTCGTTGCTTTGTCATTGGCGATCGCGTTATTGCGGCGATGAAGCGGCAAGCCCAAGAAGGTGAATTTCGCTCCAATTTACACCGTGGCGGCAGTGCAAGCTTGGTACGGATTACTCCAGAAGAGCGTAAAACAGCAGTGGCCGCCGCTAAAGCAATGGGCTTAAATGTAGCTGGGGTTGACTTACTGCGCTCTGAGCGTGGCCCTTTAGTGATGGAAGTTAACTCTTCACCAGGACTAGAAGGAATTGAGTTAGCGACAGGGAAAGATATTGCTGGCATGATTATTCAATTTATAGAAAAGAATGCTAAAGAAAAGAGGACCAGAACCCGTGGCAAGGGCTAAAAAGAATCAGGCATTTACGCTGTTAGGTGAACAAGTCGCACCTGGGCAGCGGCGCACCTTTGAGCTTGAAGCGGCCAAGCTATATACCCACTCACCACTGACCATTAATCTTGAGGTGGTCAACGGGGTAGAAAGCGGTCCGGTATTGCTGGTGTGTGCAGCAATTCACGGTGATGAGCTCAACGGTGTTGAAATCGTGCGGCAAACCTTAGCAAAGGTTGATGCCACGCAACTGCGTGGCACCTTAATTGCTGTGCCTGTTGTCAATGTGTTTGGTTTTATCCATAAATCTCGCTACCTTCCCGATAGGCGCGATCTCAATCGCTGCTTCCCAGGCTCGCAGCGAGGATCTGTGGCGGGGCGTATGGCGAATACGTTTTTTAACGAAGTGGCGATGCATTGCAGTCATATCATTGATTTGCATACAGGTGCTATTCACCGCACCAATTTACCGCAGATCAGAGCCGATTTAAGTAATGAGGAAACGGCAAAAATAGCCAATGCCTTTGGTACGCCAGCGGTGATCAATGCCTCGCTACGAAACGGCTCACTGCGCAGTGAAGCGGCAGAGCTTGGGATCCCGGTGATCACGTACGAAGCTGGAGAGGCGCTACGTTTCGATCCCATCGCTATTGCTGCGGGTGTGCAAGGGGTGGAAAACGTTATGCGTAAACTGAGGATGCTACGAGGTAAGCGAGTTCGCAAGCAGGCGGAACCAGTTATCGCTAGTTCTACCAGTTGGATCCGGGCTGAAACAGATGGCATTATCCGCGCTCAAGTATCCCTTGGCGAGCGCGTGAGTAAAGGCCAAGTGTTGGCTTATATCAACAGCCCGCTAGGGGATAGTGAATGTGCGATTTTAGCGCCGCGCAGTGGCATTGTGATTGGACAGCAGACCATGCCTTTGGTGAACGAGGGCGATGCTATTTTTCATCTTGCTTATTTTGCGCATGCCAACTCGTTGGTTGAGCAACAGCTAGAGACGTTTATTGATGAAATCAGTGACATGGATGATGAGTTAAAAACACCGGAGCTTAACAATGAATAACAGGCGCAATTGCGCCTGTTGGCATTTACTTTAAGATTTATTTTTAGGCGCTAGTATACGCCGTGTAGGCTTGGTTTTTTGTGGCGGTTTGTTCAATACCATCACTGGCCGGGTTACAAATAAATTATTGGGGTAGAGAACACGATGACCCTCTAGGTGCTCTAAAACCACGTTCATCAACCCCATTTCAATAATCCGTCCTTCTATGAAGTTGGCGCCATCAATCACCTTGACCCAGTTGCCGACCCGGCAATCATTTTGTACAAACATCAGCAAAAACGATGTCAGGTTTGAAAGCAAAGACCAACCCGCAAACATCGCTACGCCAAGCATTGCAAACAGGCTTGAGCCGACCACTAATAACCCGCGTAACTCAATGCCCCAGAACACTAACAGGATGCACAGCAGGACAAAAGCAAGCAGCACCTTGAGTAACAATTGCGCGCGCTGTTTGCGATGAGGGTCGACTCGACCCCGGATCGCTTTGTTAAAAATTTTTAGCTGCAAGCGCACCAATAAAGGGAAAAGCAGCAGCACCACAAGGGTAACCAGCCACTTATAATGTTGAGTAAGAAGATCAACCAGCGCCACAGATATGTTCCTTATAAAAACAAGTTGTTAAAGCCGCTGTATAGCATGGAAACAGACATCAGCAAAGTGTATTTAGAAGGATTTCTTCACGGTCACCAACCATTGCACGGGGTCGACATCATCCGGGCGGTTGATAGCTCTGGCGACATCGATATGAATAACCGTTCCGGCGTTGGCGCGACTTGGTGCTAAGCGTAAACCAACCCCGTAGTTGTGGCGAAAGTGAGTGTCATTGGCGGGATTGCTGTTGGTAAACCAGGCTTGTCCTGCGTCATAAAAAGCAGCCCCACCGACGCGAAACAACTGCCACAGGTTATATTCCCAATAATAGCGCTTCTCAATGCTAAGCAGTGCTCGCCGATCCCCTTGCTGATAATGCTGCGGGTATCCACGCAGTCCGGAATCGCCACCTAGTGTAAGCTGGCGGTCCAAGGTTAACCCTTCAGCGCCATCTATACGCGCCTTTACATACCACGACTGAGCATCATCGCTATTAAAGAAATACTCAGCTTGGGTGCCAAAAAATAGATTCTCAGCAGTAAACCCATCTTCGCGTAACTGACCTTGTACATCCACCGACCAACGCCACAGACTCTGCTGATTAACGTAGTGGCTGCGCTGCACACGAAAGTCGAGCACCAAACGGTTGGTATCGCTACCCAGAGATTCGCCTGAGTAACCTAAAGTAGTATCGATTTGCCAGCCTAGGTTCAAATCTTCGGTGCGCGTGATAGAGTCGATATTGTGTACTTTTACATAATCGTCTTGTAACCAGCTGACTCGCAAATAGGGATAGGAAAGCGTACGCTCTTCGGCAAGAGGTAATACGGTTTCATCTATCGCATCAAACCGGTCTTTCTGGTAGCGATAACCGACGATGGTACGCTGCGTCCAATTCGGGGCAGGGGAGCTTGAAACCCCATAAAAAAGATGGCTAGAAGAGGTATGTTGCGAGAACTCACTGATCTCTTCACCGCGATCATAGAGCTTCTCCTGACGGCGGTTACTGCCATTGGCCACCCCATAACTGTGTTTTGTAGACAGCGCATAAAAAGGATAAGTGACCGACAGCCAATGGCGCTTACCGTCACTGTTATCTGCATACTCAAGACGACCGCGATAACGACTACCAAGAATATTCGGATCGTCATAGGTAAATTCGTAACCACTGCGCTCTTCATCATTGGTGCGTACTAAGGATACGCGCTTACCCCAACCAAGGAAGTTACTGTCACGAAAACCAAAGGTAGAGCGGTTCTCACCTCCGCTGCGGCTAAAGCTAATCTCTGGCAACAAAGTCCAGAGCTCACGGGTTTCGACTTTCACATCTACAAACTCGTCGCACCGCGTTTGCGCACTGATCCTAGCGTCATATAAATAGCCTTGCTGGCGCAGCAAACGTTCTGACTCGCGTAATTGTTGTGGGCTGTAGCGATCGCCTGGTTGGAACAACAAAATATTCTCTAACACTTGCTGTTCAGTCATCACATGCATGTCGTTGGCAAGGCGAAACAGCCAGTTATTTTCGTCGTCTAATTCGGTGTTGAAGATATTTTGCTGGCTAAAGCTAATGTCTCCAATCCGGCGGCTAGGATTGGCATCTGGAAGGGGAGCTTTGTCCTCGAGTTGACGCGATAGTAAGTGGTTACTTTGCACTTGGGACTGTTCATTCTTGCACTTTTCCTGCTGCGCGGGAACAGCACTGGAAAAGGCGGCTAGGGTACTCAGTAGAACGAATAGTCGATTCATTTAACTCACTTTTTTCCATATCGTGAATTAAAGTGTATCGCACATTTATTAACTTGCGCTTAAATAATTTCCTAACTCGGTTAACTTACCTTGTGCCTCAACCCCAGTGGCGCTGATCCAAATATTATCGCCATAATGTTCAAAATGCAGCTCAAAAGGAAGCTGTTCAAAGCTAAAACGCAGCATGTGCCTGTCTACACCTTGTTCAAACTCACCAATATCAATGGCGTCATGATGCAAGAAAATACAGCCCCAAAAATCGAATTCATCGGCGCTGGGCATCACCTCTGGAGTAATGATAATAACGTGGTGTTGGCTATCTATAGCGAGTTGGGTCACAGTTAAGCTCTTATATGGTATTGGCGATTATTCGGGTGACAGATGATTACGAATTAAAGTCATAAAGGCACTGCCGTACTTACTGAGTTTAGTGAACCCCACACCCGATACTTTTAAAAACTCGGTGTCATTGGTAGGCATAAGTTGCGCCATTTCCGCTAAGGTTCGATCATTGAATACCACATACGGCGGCACATCATCATCATCCGCTAGTTGCTTGCGCAAGGCGCGCAATTTAGCAAACAGCTTTTTATCGTAATTGAACTGGGCCAGCTTATCTTGATAAACATGCTTGGCTTGTAAACGTGGCTCAGCAAGTTGTAGCTGATATTCGCCCTTGAGCACCGGTCTGGCTGCTTCGGTAAGGTGTAGTACCGAACCTTGGGTAATATCTTGATGCAGTAAGCCCTGATGAATGAGCTGGCGCAAAATACTGAGCCAATATTCGCTGCTGTGCTCCTTGCCGATGCCGTAGGTGCTTAAGGTGTGATGATTGAGATCCCGGATACGCTGAGTGTTAGCGCCGCGCAGTAACTCGACGATATAGCCCAGCCCGAATTTTTGGCCGGCGCGATACACACAGGATAGCGCCTGTTGCGCCACCACGGTGCCATCAAAACGCTGCGGCGGATTTAAGCAGATATCGCAGTTGCCGCATGCCTCGCGCTGGTATTCACTAAAATAATTAAGCAGTATTTGTCGTCGGCAGGTTTGCGCTTGGGCAAAACTGGCCATGGCATTGAAACGTTGCTCTTCGACGCGGCGGCGCTGCTCATCGTCAATGTCTTCAAAAAAGCGCCTAACTCGAGGGACATCTGCCGGGTCAAAATACATAATGGCTTCTGCGGCCAAACCATCCCGTCCGGCTCGGCCAGTTTCTTGATAATAAGACTCGATGTTTTTAGGAATATCGTAGTGCACCACAAAGCGCACATTGAGTTTGTTGATGCCCATGCCGAAGGCCACGGTGGCGACCACAATTTGAATATCGTCTTTGGCAAAAGCGTTGTGTACAAAGTGGCGCGATTCGTTACTCATGCCAGCGTGGTAACCGGCGACATTAAAACCTGCTTCACTGAGTTTTTGGGCCAAATCATCAACGCGCTTGCGGCTAGTACAATAGATGATGCCGCTTTGCCCACTTTGGGTGCGCAAATAGCGCAGCAACTGAGTGAAAGGTTTAAACTTTTCTTCCAGGGTATAACGAATGTTTGGTCTATCGAAACTGCCAATATGGATGTAGGGCGAGCGTAGCCCCAGTTGATTGACAATATCGACACGGGTAGCGCTGTCGGCGGTGGCGGTAAGAGCCATCATCGGTACATGGGCAAAGCGCTGTTTGAGCTCACTCAGGCGGAAGTAATGGGGACGAAAGTCATGCCCCCAGTGAGACACACAGTGTGCCTCATCAACCGCAATAAGGCTGATATTTAAATAGCCAAGACGCTGCATAAACTCATATTGCAGCACTTTCTCCGGAGCAACATAGAGTAGTTTTATTTCGCCGTCATGGAGTTGCTGATAGATGAGCTGCTGCTGTTCACGAGTCAGAGAATTATTAATATAGGCCGCTTTTACCCCTTGGGCGTTGAGCTGGGTTACCTGATCTTGCATCAAGGATATTAATGGTGAAATGACCAAGGTTAGCCCGGGTAATAACATTGCCGGCACTTGGTAGCATAACGACTTGCCACCGCCTGTCGGCATGAGCACTAAGGCATCCTGAGCGCCAAGCACGGCGTTGATCACCTGCTGTTGGCCCTCGCGAAATTGGCTGTAGCCGAACACGTCGCGCAGGATCTGCTCAGGCGTTTGTTCGGAAAATAATGCGGATACACTGCTCATGGCCGCCTATTCTAGAGTCTTTTATTATTCCTGTCTGCAACTGCCTTGCTCTTTGCTTAAAAATGCATCTTCAGATAGGCTATAACTCATCTTACCAGTTGAGAACAGACTATGGATAAAGCTCAAGCCCTGAATAAGCTAAGCCAGTTATTTGCGCAAATGCCGTTTAACCAGTTATTGGCAATGGAGATCAAGGAGCTGGACGGCGAGTCGGCGAGCATCGAATTGCCATGGAGCGCGCAATTAATCGGTAATCCGCAACAGCAAATACTCCATGGCGGAGTCATTTCATCGTTGTTAGACACCGTGGGTGGATTGCTTGCTGCCGCATCGGTGATTGATAAATTTGGCCCGGCAGAGATGCTCAGCGCACAATCCCGGCTGGCAACCTTAGGCACCATCGATTTGCGCACAGACTATTTACGCCCGGGTAAGGGTGAGCGTTTTATTGCTACGGCTATGTTGATTCGCTCGGGTAACAAGGTGTGTGTCTGTCGTATGGAGCTGCATAATGACCAGGGTGTGCAAATCGCTTATGGTACAGGCACTTATTTAGTCGGATAAACTAGCCCTTCAACAATGCGAGGCGTAGAATAGCGTTTTTACCGTTTGGGTTAGTGTTATGTCATCCGATGCTCAAGCCAAAAAAGGCATGCTATTCGCAGCCTTGGCGTTCACTATGTGGGGAGTTGCCCCGGTCTATTTCAAACAGTTGCTCTCTGTACCCGCTCTGGAAATCCTTGCCCATCGTGTGATTTGGTCGGTGCTATTTTTGTTGTTAGTGGTGGCAGTGTTGCGTCAGTGGCGTAACGTCCAAGTGATTATTAAACAGCCAAAATACTTACTCATGCTGGTAGTCAGTGCTACCTTATTAGGGTTCAACTGGGGCTTGTTTATTTGGGCGGTGAACAATGACCACATGCTCGATGCCAGTCTTGGCTATTACATTAACCCGTTACTGAACGTATTGCTTGGTGTGACCTTTCTATCTGAGCGCTTGCGCAAGTGGCAGCTATTTGCGGTGGCTTTGGCGCTCACTGGGGTAGCGATTCAGCTGATCAGTTTCGGTTCGTTTCCGGTGGTGGCCTTTGCGTTAGCTGGCTCCTTTGCCACCTATGGCTTAATTCGTAAAAAGATGCCCGTCGAATCATTACCTGGATTATTACTTGAAGCGGTTATCTTATTCCCGGTGGCACTGGCTTATTGGTACTTCTCAACGCCCACAGCAAGCTCCGATTTAATGGTCAATAGTTGGCAATTAAATACCTTGCTGGTTAGCGCCGGTATTGTGACCACCTTACCGCTATTGTGCTTTACCGCTGCTGCTAAGCGGTTGCAATACACCACTATCGGCTTTTTTCAATATATTGGCCCAAGCCTGATGTTTTTGTTAGCCGTGGTCTTTTATGGCGAGGTATTTGATGCTGAGCGTATCGTTACCTTCGCCTGTATTTGGGCTGCGTTGCTGGTATTTAGTTGGGATTCATGGCGCTTTAGCCGCAATGCCCGCGCGCAGCAGCAAGGCACCGTCAATCGCGCTAGCTTGCGTTAATTTTTTAAATTCGCCCACGCCTGCTAATGGCTGGCATGGGCGTAAAGTACGGTTTAATCAAGATCGTCGCTGTCGATTTCTACTTCCACTTCAGGTGCGTCAAAGCTGCGTTTACGACCAAACAAGGTGAAAAATCGTGCCTTACTGGTCGTCAGTTTTAAGTACTTTATCCACGCTTTCTCGACCGGGTTGATGGGTGTGGATACGCCAGTCGTGGCTGCAACAAAGTGCGCTTGTGTGTCGTTAATGGGTTCAACCGTTTTTTCTTGCAAAGCTTTTAATAAGCGTCCATGTTCTTCTAAAATCTCCGATTCTAATAGCGTAAATTGGCCACTGCGGCTGAAACCGCGAGGAAACTTTTCATCGTTATAGAATTTGTGATCGCAAGCAAAGGCTTTGCGTAATTCGAACAATTGGTGCGCCGTCATAGCTAGCTCCTAATACAAGGGAAATCGGCTGGAGTATGGTACACAAGCGTTGTTTTTTTAAACAAAAAATTTTTATCGTGAGGATAAACACGAGTGGATATCGATTTACTAAAGACGTTCATTGAGGTCGCGCGTACTCGCCACTTTGGCCGCGCTGCAGAAAACCTATATATCACGCAGTCAGCGGTGAGCTTTCGTATTCGTCAGTTAGAGCAAAGCTTGGGCGTTAATCTCTTTCTACGCCAACGCAATAACATCCAGCTCACTGCTGCGGGGGAGCGTCTGTTACCTCACGCTAAGCTGATTGTCACCGGAGTACAGCGCGCCAAGCTGGATGTGGCGCTGGCAGATAACATGCGCCGTCAATTGGCACTCAGTGGCACAGCGAACATTTGGGATGCTTTTTTGCAATTTGGTATTGCCCATATTGTCTCGGCCATGCCGGGTATCTCCTTGGTCGCAGAAGTTAAAAATCAGCAGGAGAGCACCCGACTATTACTCGAACGCACCTTAGATATAGCGGTACTGTTCGATTTACCTAAGGTCGATGAGTTATGCGTTGAACCAATTTGCACTCTGGATATTATTCCGCTGTCGAGTTATGCCGATGCGACTGCTGAGTCTTTTTTTGATAACCAATATGTATTCGTGGATTGGGGGACGGCATTTTCGCTGTGGCATGCCCGCAATTTTGCCAATTCGGCACCGCCTTATTTTCGCACCAGTACAGGACGTATCGCCTTAGAGTTGATTTTACGTTGTGGCGGTAGTGCCTTTGTGCCAAGAGTGCAAGCGCAGCAATATCTGGAATCGGGAGAGCTCTTCTTAGTTGAAGGAGTGCCGCAGACCTCGCGAGAAGTGTTCGTCGCCTTTCATAAAGACAATGAACAAAAAGACTTAATTGAAAAGCTCCAACAGCAGCTACAATTAATCGGTGAAGAACTCACATAAACATCATTATTAAAGCGTTGAATGTGAAGCTTAAATGTCACCTCGGTGACACTTTGTTGAACTTTAAATGTCATTTGTCATATTTCTGTAATTTAACACTGGCAGACTGCAGGCGTTTTAATTATGTGTTGCGATTTTTAACTGAGGAAACGACTATGAGATTTGCTCCTTCTGCACTAGTGCTCGCTGTGGCGGCTGGATTGCCTTTTTACGCATCGGCTGATGTCAATATTTACGGTAAAGCGAATGTAACAGTGCAATCATCTGATGAGGGTGAGGGATCATTCACTGAAATCAAAAGTAATGCCTCTCGCCTTGGCTTTAAAGGCTCAGAGGGGATTGCTGATGGCTTGGACGTAGTTTATAAACTTGAGTTTCAGGTTGATTTGTCTGACGCTGATTCAAAAGGCGATAAAGACAACATCACTGCACGTAACCAATACGTCGGTCTTAAAGGTAACTTTGGCCAAATCGTGATTGGTCGTAACGATACTGCGCTAAAGCAATCGCAAGGTAAAGTTGACTTGTTCAGTGACCTTGAAGGCGATATTAAAAACGTATTCAAAGGTGAAAATCGCTTAGGTGACTCAGTTACATATACCTCGAATAGCCTCAATGGTTTTAAAGTTATTGCCAGTTATATCGCTGAAGACGATACCGATGCCGACAACGGCTATTCGGTTGCCTTGACTTATGGTGATAAAGGCCTGAAAAAATCCAACGTGTACGCCGCAATTGCCGCTGATAGTGAAGTAAAAGGCTACGATATTTTACGTGCTACTGTGGGCACTAAAGTCGCAGGAATTAAGCTCGGTGCCATGTACCAAACACAAGAGCCCGCAGCTGGCGGTGAAGACAGCGACGGCTTCTTAGTCAGTGCAGCATATGCGATTGATAAGACGGTATTAAAAGCGCAATACCAAACCATGGATTTTGCTGGCAACGACCGTAATGCGATGACCGCTGGCGTTGATTACAAGTTTAATAAGAGCACCAAGTTATTTGGCTTTTATACCAAATTTGATGACGATGCGAGCGCTGATGAAGACTATTTAGCTGTGGGCATGGAATACAAATTCTAAGCTTTTGCAGATGAAAAACCCGCCCACTTGGCGGGTTTTTTGTTGTCAGTCTTAAACCACCTCCTATGGAGGTGGTGATC